>JRYL01005863.1_pt1 | contig 39921 bp, 29 predicted proteins | sample 235391 | NCBI WGS metagenome assembly JRYL01 (sample SAMN03074223, study PRJNA261481) | activated sludge metagenome | biome: Wastewater Treatment Plant; feature: Wastewater; material: Activated sludge; isolation source: activated biomass of a wastewater treatment plant treating wastewater from... ...
CTTACAGAACCAAACAGCATCGTGGAAATATCGCCTGCTGTACCGCTGAGTCCAATACTCATATTTACCGAACTGACCATATTGCCTGTTTAAAAAGTTTCCTGATTAAAGACTTCTTATTCTTTGATTAACGGTACTTTGTTGCTGTAAATTGTACTGTGGAGGATTTTGATGTTGCAGATTTTGTATCCTTGATGTTACTTTATTTTTTTGCATAAATATTACAATTCTGCGCTATTGATTGTAAAAAATTCCCCAAAATAATTTTTACATTTTCCGTATAATTGTAATTGTGTCGTTTTCTAATTTAATACCACTAAATTCTTTTGAATTATACTTACCTTTTGCTCTGTCTTTGAATTCAATTAAATATTTTTTCTTTTTTTTCAAAATAAATTTTGCCTGTCCCAAATTATTAGAAATCGTATCATAAACCATATGGTATTCTTTCATTATCGTGCCTGGAAAAGGTATTTTTAAGGGTGTTTTTTCTTCACTGACTTTAATATCAACTCCGGCTATTGAATTAGTTGTTTCAACATCAACTATCTCTACAATTAACACTATTTCTTTATTATTTCCAGTAAAATTATTATTTAACAGATACCCAATAATAAATAAAGCAAATAATCCCGCCAATATTTTAAAAAATGGTTTTTTCATAAACGTTATTTTAAGAAACTATAACTATAATTTTCTCTTACATAACGTATAATATTGATGTGTCCTACATTTATAGTGCTATTAGGAAAAACAGTCCCATAAAAATTATGATTTTTCACATTAATATACTTTGAATACACTGCCTGTCCTATATAAGGATTACCTCCAAAAATACCAGTTTGAATGTTTTGTTGATAAAAATTAACAGCAGCACCAACATTATTATATAAAAGTTGAAATGCCCCACCTGTTAAGCTATGAGGATCAAAAGTTACCAATAGCGATACATTTATGTTCATTTCTCCCAGAATATTAGTTATTCTTACTGCTGCATTTCCGCCTCTAATATAACCAAATATTTCGATATACTTGCCTTCATTATAACCTTCTACTAAGTAATCAATAATTTCTTGATCACCTCCTCCCCAAGAACTTGTAAACATTTTACCTCCTCTATCCTCTACAATTTGTTCTAATATTGGATTCCCACCTGCTTCATCTCCACCTGCACCGTAAATCCCTGCAACAATTCGTTTACTATTTTGAATTGAAGTGTGTATTTCATGCGTCACATGATTCAAAGCACTTACCGTCAACCCCGTAGCTGCACCCTGCCAGAAGTTGCCGCCTGTAAGCTCTGCGCTAAGCCCACCGGAAACCGTGCCGAAGAACATAGTAGCAGCATCTCCGTTACCCATGAAAGAGCTTCCTCCCGTTTGTACCACAGAGCTGACCACACTGCTGACCATGCCGCTTACAAAAGACTGTCCCAAATCGCCGCCGCATATTCCGCTAATTAAACCTTGTGCTGCTGCATTCATCAAGCCTTCGCTCATTACTGCCAAATAAGAGTTTTTGGCCATAAAATCGACAAATGCCTGTGTCGCTGTTGTCGTAGGTGAACATACGGTCGGGAGTAAATTGGCTGTGAGAGTTCCGACACAACAAATTACTATGAGCAAAAATAGTCATTTTTCAATCAAATCCGTTTTCGAACAGCTGATTTCATTAATTGATGATTCAATTATCAAAAGAAAAGTAGAAAAATGCGGTTCAGACCGCTATACCAAGCGATTTAAAACGAAAGGCCACTTAATAATTATACTTTTTTGTTCATTTTCAAAGTGTACATCACTCAGAGAAGTCTCAGGTGCAATGCTTGGATTGTCGGGAAAAAGGGAAAGTTTTCAGTTGAGCCATATTCCCAAAAGAAGCACACTGTCAGATGCAAATAAGAAAAGAGATGTTTTGGTTTTTGAAAATATCTACAATGCGTAACTCCGGCAATATGGTGGATTTTTATCGGACAGCCGAATAAAGAAAGTCATTAAAAAGCAGGTAAAGATCTGTGACAGCACCACTATCAATTTGTTGAAAGACATTTTGGAAGGAGTAGGCAGAAATCCGAAAACAGGCAAAAAAAAGAGGCGTCAAAGTTCATACGGTGGTCAATGCCGATGAAATCGTTCCTGAATTGGTGTGGTTCAGCAAAACCAAAAAACATGATCACGAGTTTTTGGACAAACTATAGTGCGATGAAAACACAGTTTATGTTTTCGATAAAGGATATAATGACTACAAGGCTTTTGAGCATTTCACAAAGCAAAAAACAGGTTTTGTAACCCGAATAAAAGGCAATGCTTCTTATGTCACAATTGAAGAATTAGAAATCGGAGAACATATTCACAGCGGTGTTTTAAAAGATGAGGCAATAGAAGTTGGTGTCAAAAAACAAAAAATCGCTTTTACCGCACCGATTGCAAAAACGGTTAACGGCGAAAAGGAATGTGATACGGTCAGTTTCAGACTCGGCGGAAGATTGATCGAACTCAAAATTCTGAAAATCAATTATCAATAAAAAAAGAGGATCGTTTCCAATCCTCTTTTTATCTGTAATATTTTAATTTGAATTAAGCTGTCTGCTGATTTGGATGAATTCCCCAGCTGTTGATGTTTGCATTTGCAAAATCGGGTTTGTATTTCTCGGGAATTTCACCTTTCAGCATTGAACCTACCGGAATGGAAGGGAAAATCTCTTCATAATCAAGCATTGAATTCAGCGAAACCCTTCTGTAGATATGGTGTCTGGTCAGATTTCTCATTTCGTTNNCGCCAAACGAACTTTTTTGTCGTCAACCACCAGACCGACAGTCAGTTTCGGATCCTGAGTCGTGATACCGGTCGGACAGGTATTGGTGTTGCAAAGCCTTGCCTGAATACAGCCGATCGCCATCATCATCGCACGCGCTGAATTTACGGTATCGGCTCCCAATGCGATTGCTCTTGCAATATGGAAACCTGATGAGGCTTTTCCGGAAGCGATCACCCGAATGTGTTTTCTGATATCGAGCCCGTTCAGGATGTTCACTACGAAGTCCAGCCCGTCAAGCATCGGCGCACCCACATAGTTTGAAAATTCCTGAGGCGCTGCTCCGGTTCCTCCTTCACCACCGTCAACCGTGATGAAATCGGGATAAATATCAAGTTTGATCATCGCCTGACAAATCGAAATAAATTCGCTCTTGTGTCCGATACAAAGCTTGAAACCAACCGGTTTTCCTCCAGAGAGATCTCTCAGTTTCTGAAGAAACTGAACCATTTCATAAGGCGTGTCAAATGCCGAGTGATAGGGCGGAGATTCAACGATTGTATGTGGTTTGATATGACGGATTCTTGCGATCTCCTCCGTGTTTTTTGATGCCGGAAGAATTCCCCCGTGACCCGGTTTTGCTCCCTGTGAGATTTTCAGTTCGATCATCTTCACACTCGGCAGTTTTGATTTTTCGGCATAAAGCTCAGGACTGAAATTTCCGTTCTCGTCACGACAGCCGAAATAGCCGGTTCCCACCTGCCAGATCAGATCGCCGCCGTGTTTCAGGTGGTGGTCGCTGATTCCTCCTTCACCCGTATTCTGTGCGAAGTTTCCGATTTTGGCGCCGGCGTTCATCGCTTCAACCGCCTGACCGCTCAACGAACCGAAACTCATTGCGGAAATATTGAAAATACTTGCAGAATACGGCTGTTTGCAGTCTTTGTTTCCAAAAACCACTCTCGGATCGTGATTCAAAGTTTTAAATGCTTTTGGCGCAATTGAATGGCACATCCATTCGTATCCTTCCTCATACACATCAAACTCGGTCCCGAAAGGAATGGTCTGAAGTGTCTTTTTGGCGCGCTGATAGATTGTCGAACGATCCACTCTGTGAAACGGACGGCCGTCAATGTCTGATTCTATAAAATACTGATACATTTTTGGTCGCATATCTTCCATCAGATACCTGAGTCTTCCAAGCAATGGAAAAATACGTCTCACCGCGTGTCGGGTCTGGAGCATGTCCTGATAACCCATAAAGGTCAAAACAATCACGATACCAAAGAGAACAAACCAACTTGAGCCAAGGAAATAACCCAGCCCAAAAGTTACCAATAATGTCAAGGTCGAAATTATAACGAATCCCTTTCGATGCATAACAAAGTTATTTAGATATTAAAAATCAGTTTAAATTGCAAAATAAATTTATAATTATCTGTCGGACTGTCTGATTCCGCAAACTTTCCGATCAGCGTATTTCGATGTAAATGTATGATTAATTGAGAATTTAAAAAAATCTAAAATATTTTCTTAAAACCAATTTTTTTAACTATTCAAAACTGATATTCAACGAGTTAAATTTACCTTCCGAATAATCCACTGCAATTGACCATTTTAAAATTAAGCCGCAAAAAGAATTGCAACTACTCAAAAAGTCAATACAGTCGGCTGATTTTTAGTTTGATAAACAGTCTGAAGCTCCATGACGAAGAAATCACGGCAGCGCCCAAAAACTGATAAATTCAGCCAATTTTTAACAGTTCTAAATAATGAACCGGCTCAATCTGTGATTTCAAAAATCGGACTGCCGATGCTTCCGTTTGGCTGTTGTATATGCAGCAAAGCAGAAACCGTTGGTGCAATATCGGTCATATGTGTCGTCCTGTGCGTATTGCCATGTCTGATTCCCCAACCCATGAAGACCACCGGAATATGGCTGTCATAAGGATTCCATGCGCCGTGGGTCGTTCCTTCTTTTGAACCGTAATAGCCGTACCACTGCGGTTCCAAAATCAACTGAATGTCACCGCTTCTTTTGTAATTGTAACCGTTGATTGCCATTTCCCGAATCGGTTCAGGCAAACTCGAAGAATTGAGTTTTTCCATATCTGCCGCAAAAGCAACGCCGGGCTGCTTTTTCATAAAACTGACGATGGTTTCTTTGATTTTTTCGGTATCCAATTTCAATGAATCAATCTTTTTGTGATCAAGAAAAATCTGATTGTTCATAATTGCATAAACCAGTTTCTGCTGACCAAACTGACCAGTGAGCTGTTTGTCAAGTTCTGCCGAAATATCTTTCCTCATCCAAAATCCTGCATTTCCGCCTTCATCCTGAATAAACTGCGGATTGTGTGCCGCACCGTGATCTGCTGTCAGAAAAACCAGATAGTTTCCTTTTCCGATCTGCTGATCCAGATATTTGAAAAATTCTCCCAAATCCTTATCCAGTCTCAGATAAGTATCTTCAATTTTCAGTGAATTGATCGCAAACTGATGACCTATATAATCTGTACTCGAAAGACTCACTGCCAGAAAATCGGGCACACCTGCCGGATTTTTCCCCATATTTTCATTGGCTATGATTTCTTTTGCCAGCTGCAGCGTCACCGTATTTCCAAACGGAGTTGCTTTGATCAGCTCTCTTCCCTCCTCTTTCAGCGCAGCTTTCAGATCGATCGGAAAAGTTCCGGTTTTTTGATTTTTGTATTTTTCTTCATAGATATTGTCATCACCCACATGGTTCATGTAGGTGTTGATCGGATAAAGCGTTTCCCATTTTCCGTTGAGATATTTTCCGGTATGATCTGCTTTGTTGAATTTCTGAATATAGTTTGGCAGTTCTTTCATATAAAAACTGCTGCTCACCCAGTTTCCGTCCACATTCCAATAGGCAGCATCCGCAAAATGACCGGCAGGCAATATGGCTCCGCGGTCTTTCAGAGAAACACCGATTACTTTTGATTTGAAATCGGTTGCCAATTTCAATTCATCCGTAACCGTTGAAGCCAGCAGATTTTTAGGTGACATTTTTCCGGCTTTTGCATCAGGATCCATACCGATTCCCCGAACCGAATCATCCTGAGCGCAATACATTCTCTTTTGTGTTTCTCTGATGTAAAAATCATTTCCGGCTATCCCGTGAATCGCAGGCACGCTGCCGGTATAAATTGTTGAATGACCGATCGCGGTATAAGTCGGAATATAAGGAATCAATGTAATTTCGGCCGTAAAACCTTCATTCAGCATTCGTTTGAAACCGTCGTTTCCATATCGGTCATAAAATTTGTACAGATAATCCCAGCGCATCTGGTCAACCACAATTCCGACCACCAGCCTGGGCCGGTCGTTGTTATTTTTCAGCTGTGAAAATCCAAAACTGAAGATGAAAACAAAAAAGATTGTAAAGAGAGTTCGAAAACAGAATTTCATCGATGAATATTTATGAATTAAATTGATAGATTGTTAAAAAAATAAATTTCAAAACGACTGACATTATATTATTCGATGCCGAGCGTTTCCTTTGCCAGTCGTATCATCTTTGGATCGCCGGTATGTTTTCCTTTGTCGTCAGAAAGTTTGATGACATTTGTCCAGGACAGATCAGGTTCCGCAATCGAAACGAGTTTGATAACGATATTCATTGGTTTCAGACCGGTATCATTGGTCAGATTGGTTCCGATTCCAAAAGAAATCCCGATTTTTCCCTGAGTCGCTTCAACGATTTTTTTGACCTTTTCAAGATTCAAGGCATCCGAAAAAATAATGGTTTTGTGCATCGGGTCGATTCCCATCTTTTTGTAATGTGCGATTACTTTTTCAGCAAATTCAATCGGATCACCGCTGTCATGCCGGACACCGTCAAAAAGTTTTGCCAGTTTTTTGTTAAATTGTGTAAAAAACACATCGGTCGTGTAAGTATCGGTCAGCGCAATTCCCAAATCGCCGTGATAAGCGTTGACCCAGCGGTCAAGACTGATTCCGTTTGAAACTTTAAATCCAAAACGGGCGGCATGATACATAAACCATTCATGCGCATGCGTTCCGATCATCTTTACACCGGTCGTCATTGCAAAATGTACATTGCTGGTTCCAACATAACTGCTGCCTCTGAATTTTAACAAAGCTTCGTCAATCAGTTTTTGAACCTCATAAGAATGTCTTCTTCTCGTCCCGAATTCTGCAATCTTCACTCCGAGTTCTTTGTAGGCATTCATCTTGGTGTCCAGTCTTTCAATTACTTTCTGATCGCTCTCTCTCTGCTGTCCTGTTTGTTCATAATACAATTCGCTGATCAGCGCCAGCAGCGGAACTTCCCACAGTATCGTCCGATACCAGTGACCGTGAATGCTGACTCTGAGGTCTTCACCGTTTTGAATCACATCCACTTCAGACGGATCATAACGATAGCCCTGAAGAAAATCGAGATAGGCAGGATTCAGATACGGACAATTGATTCTCAGATATTCTTTTTCTTCGGCTGTCAGCGTCAGTTCTGACATCTGACGAATTCTTTCTTTCAGTGCTTTGTCAAATCCCGCCGGAAAACGGTGTTCGCCCCGGTTAATGAATTCGTATTTTGCAAGCGTGTCGGGATAGAGTTTGACCACTGCATACTGCATGGTGAATTTATAAAAATCGTTGTCCAATATTGATCGGTTGCTCATTTCTTCTGATTTGGATTTAAATTTAAGCCGAAGTTCATCAACAAAATTAAAATAAAAAGCCCGAAAACCTGAGTCTTCGGGCTAAAATCTAATTTTATCTCAAAAGCATTCTTTGATTTGAATGTTTCAGTTGTCGATTATCTGTCGATCGAACCCAGCACTCTTTTCATAAAATGATTGGCTGCATCTCTTTCCTCCATCCCGTTTTCGATCAGAGATTTCATTTCGATCGCTCCGCAGATATTTGAGATAATTTCACCGATCGCATCTCTCTCATCCTCTTTCACAGCAGGCGATTCCGCATAGGCTTCAAGAACGGTCAGCGCATTTTCCATTTCTTCAAATGAACAGTTCTTCTGCAAATTTTTATAAACCGGCAATTTCATTGTAAAGTTCTTTTAATTGTTCTTCTTTTGATGTAACCACCTGATTTACAAATTCTCCGTCTTTGTAGATTGCAAAAGTCGGCAGATTGGTGACTTCAGCCAGTTTTCTGCTTTCGGGGAATTTCTCGGCATCTGCATAGATGAACTGAATGTTCTCATCTGACTGAGCCATTCTTTTCAGTTTCGGCTTCATCAGTCTGCAGTTTCCGCACCATCCGGCGCCAAACTGCACCAGCGTTTTCGGCTGCTGACCGATCACCTCTTTGAGGTGTCTTCTGTAATTTCAACAAACATTTTCGTTCTGATTAATTGAGTGACAAATATTCCGAAACACCTTCTTTGGTCGCCTGCATTGCAGTTTTTCCTTCTTCCCAGTTGGCAGGACAAACTTCACCGTATTTTTCAACATGGATAATCGCATCCAACAGACGAACGTACTCATCAATGTTTCTTCCCAACGGCAGATCGTTGATGGTTTCGTGACGAATCACACCGTTTTTGTCGATGATGAAAGTTCCTCTGTAAGCAACCGGAAGTCCTTCAAATACAATTCTTTCGGTTTCATAATCGGTTACATATTCACCCGCAAGCACACCGTAATCCATAGAAATGGTTTTTGACAAATCGGCAACTACGGGATAGGTGACACCCTGAATTCCGCCATGATCTTTTTCTGTATTCAGCCATGCCAGATGGGTTTCCTCAGAATCGGTTGAAACTGCAACAACCACAGCATCTCTTTTTTCAAATTCAGCAAGTTTCTCCTGAAATGCGTGAAGTTCGGTCGGACAAACAAAGGTGAAATCCTTCGGATAGAAGAACAGTACAATGTTTTTTTCGCCGATCGGCAATTTGAAGTCGTTAACGATTTCTTCTCCGTCCAAAACTGCCGGAGCTGTAAACTGAGGAGCTTTTTTTCCTACTAATGACATAATATTTAATTTTTTAAGTTTTTTAATTTCGACTGCAAACTTAATAGCTAAATATTATGACTTAAAGACAAGTCAATAGTTTATTCTGATTGATTTATTGAATGATTTTATATATGACAAATCTCAGTCAAAAATCTGGAAATCGCTGCCGTCATAAGAGCCGAAGACCATTTTCGGATGTGAATCCTGATGATAGAAATTACCCGATTTGTCGATTGCGATCGCTCCGGCAAAACCGTCGTATGGTTTGAGCTCATCAAAAGTTTTTTCAAATGCTTTTCCGATCGGCATACCGTCTGTAACACGGGTCACAATTTTTGCAGCCACCGCACCGCTGACGATGTCCTCGCCCACTCCGGTACAGCTTACCGCACAATTTGAATTGGCATAATTTCCGGCAACGGTTGCAGAATCCGAAATCCTGCCGGGAATTTCAAAACCTTTGCCGCCGGTCGAAGTCGCAGCAGCCAGTCTTCCCTCACTGTCGATTGCAACACAGCCGACAGTACCGGTTCCCAATGATTTTAATTTTTCTTCGTATTCTTTTCTTCGCTGTTCGGTTTCGGTCGAAAATTCCTCAAATCCGTTTTTTCTTGCAAAATCGGTTGCTGCCGGACCGCCCAAAACTCTGTCATCAAAATCAATCAGTACTTTTGCAACTTTGATCGGATTTTTAACTTTCTGAATATTGATCACACCGCTCATTTTCTCGGTCTGACCGTCCATTACAGCCGCACTCATCCTGATTTTCCCATCGCTCTGAATCTGTGAACCGATGCCCGCATTAAAAAGCGGATCATCCTCCAAAAGAGAAACGGTATGGATCACGGTTTCAAAAGCAGAATTGTTTTTCAAAAACGAATAACCGTCTTCGAGTATTCTTTTCAGTGCATCCTGTTTTGCTTTTTTTGTTGCTGAATCTGTGCCCGATTCGCTGAAGAATCCGCCGTGGATAATCAGTTTGATCATTTGACTATACTGTTTTTGAAGATTTGTCAAAGATAGTGAATTCGCCGGTGGTCAGATCATATTTGTCGTCCTGGCTCATCACATGGACAATCAGATTGTTGATCGAAATCGGCGCTCCCAACGGAACATCGGTCAAATTGGTATCCTTAATCTGTCTTCCGTCAACCAGTATGACAAGCCCCGAACCGATGGCCTCCATACAGCTTCCGTTTTTGATCAGCAGACCGGTATCTTCACCCAATCCGATTCCAAGCACGCTCGGATTGCTGACAACCGCCTGAAACAAACGGCCGATTCGCCCGCGGCTTACAAAATGAGTATCGATGATCACATTTTCAATCAGATCCAGACCGCTGGTGATTTTCACCTCACCTTTGAGCAGTGCTTCTTTGCTGGTTCCCTGATAGATCATGCTCGCAGATGCAGCAGCTGCACCGGCTGAAGTTCCGGCATACACAAATTCTTCATTTCTGTATTTTTCAGTAAGGACTTTGTGAAAACGGGTTCCGCCCAAAATCGAAGTCAGACGGAGCTGATCGCCGCCTGTGAACATCATCACATCTGCTTTTTCAACTCTTTCAAGGGTTTCATCTGTCGAAGCTTCTTCCCTTTTTTGGATATGAAGCGCGCCCACATTGTTGGCACCGAGATAATTGAATGCTCTGATATATTCAGAACCGACATCCATCGGAATCGATGAAGCGGTCGTAACGATTTCTATTCTCGATTCAGGTCCCAGCCTGGATTCTTTGATGATTCTTTTCAGTATCCCTTTTTCAAAGAAATTTAAATTATTGGCTACGTTTTTGTCAAAACTGACTTCGGTAAAACTTCCTTTGTCAATTGCACCGCCAATAATGATCAGCTTTCCTTTTATTTCCATTGGGCAAATCTAATTATAATTTCATATTCAAAACCGACCTGACTTCAACCTAATTAATAACAAGTTTTTAAGAATTTTAGTATGAATTCAAAAAACACTTCCTCTTTATTATTTCAGTTCGGACAATGATTTCCTAAATGTTTCAATGATTTTTGGAATATCGTCAAGCGATGCTCTGCCGACCGAAAGTCTGAACCAGCACAGTTCATCGGAAGATCCGAAAGCATAAAATGGAACCAGCGCCACTCTGACTTCATCAATCAGCCAGTCTGTAATTTCTCTTGCAGAATTCAGCATTTTTCCTGCCGGCGTCTGTTTTCCTTTCAATTCCAGATTCACACTCAGATAAAGCGCAGCTTCAGGTTTGATGGCATCCACACTGAATCCTTCAGATTTCAGCTGTTTGAAACCATTGTAAAAACCATTGAGTCTTTCCGACAATTCAAAACGGTGATGATCGAGATATTTTTGAACTTCATCAAACTGAGCCAGAAAAGCTGCCGTTCCCAACTGTTCGGGTTTTGGCGCCCATGCACCGACATGGGTCAGCAGCGCAGACATTTTTTTGATGATGTCTTCAGGACCGTAAGCCCAGCCGACTCTCAAACCGGTGGCTGAAAATGCTTTGGATATTCCGTCGATTGAAATCATAAAATCCTTTATTTCGGGACGAATCAAGACCGGATGAAGAAATTCGGCATCACCGTAATTCAGCTGCCAATAGATTGAATCAAAAAGCAGATAGACCGGTTTACGGTTTTCAGAAAGTCTTTTTTTGTTTTCATTGAGGATCAGCTCACAGATTTCTTCCAGCTGAGTCCGTTCAAATACAGTTCCGCCCGGATTCAGCGGTGAACAGAGCGCAATCAGAGACACCTTTGAAATATGCGGTACGATTTCTTCTGCGGTCGGAATAAATTTATTTTCGGGTTTTGTCGGAATCTCAATGGTTTCAGCCCGATTCAAAAACGAATAGGCATCATTGTTCCATGAAGGCACAGGAAACAGCACCGTATCGCCCGGATCGACAACCGTTCTGTAAAATGAATAAATCAAAGGTCTTGCACCTGCTGAAACCAGTATTTCATTTTCAATATAATCCGGACCGCCAACTTTTTTCAGATATTCTGCAGCATTTTTTCTCAATTCGGGTTCTCCATTTGCCACCGGATAATTTGTATAACCCGAGTTGTACGCATCAATCACAGCATCCTTGAGCAGTTTTGGCGTTGAGAAAATTGAGGTGTCAAAATCACCGATGGTCAGATTGTAAATTTTTTCGCCCTTCATCAGCAGCTCTCTGACCTTACCGCCGATATTCAGGATTTCGGATCCTTTCAGGTTTTCTGATATATCTGAAGTCTTCATTTTATTGTTCATTCCATTGATCAGGCTAAATTAAATTTCTTTCGATAAAACAGCCTTTTATTTTTGATTTTTTTTGAATTCAATTTCAGTTTTGAAACAGACAATCGTCAGTGATTAAAATCATTGTTCAAAAACCAAAATCCTTGATCCAAATCATAATCAGATTCGACAATATAGAATACATTTGTATCCGAAATGAGAGAGAAATCGCTTTTTCTGATATGGCCGATGATTTTTGTACTTCTGTTCGGAAGTATAAAGAACAGTCTGCTTCTCAATTTCTATCTGTTGGACAACAAAGACTTCACCGAACTCTTTTGTGAAAACAAAGACAAACCGGACGAACACTGTAACGGGAACTGTCAAATTTCAAAAATGGCAGATCAGACCGACGGAAATGAAATTCCTGCGCTTTTGCAGCAGTTAAAAACCGAATCGGTATTTCTGTCTGAAGATTTTCATTTTGAAATTCCTGAATTCTTTTCAAGTCCGATTCATAATTTCTACTATTTGGACCATTTTCAGTCTGTTGATTTGAAACGGTTCACACCACCGCCTGTTTTTGGCTGATCAATTAATTTAAACACTTTATTTTGACCGGATCATTGGATTCGGATTCAAGAATTATGTTCAAAAATCAATTTGCGGATCATTTCAATTCGCACAAATCATTGTATCAACCAAAAAAAATAAAAATTATGAAATTCTTAAAATATGCACTGCTGTTTGCAGCAGCCACAATTATGTTTTCGTGTTCAGATGACGACAACGGAAACGAACCCCAGCCAATTGACGAAACCGAAGGTCTTTTGCTGACAAAAACCTTTGAAAATCAAAATCATAAGATCGCAATTTATACGGAAAGCGGAAAGCTGACAGACGGTTACAACAAAGTTTATCTGCAATTAAAAAACAGCGACGGCTCACTGATCACCAATTCAAATTTCAGCTGGATGCCTATGATGGATATGGGAACCATGCAACACGGTGCGCCTCATTCGGATATTCAAAAAGTCAGTGGAAAGCAAAGTCTGTACGAAGGCTGGATCGTTTTCCAGATGGCGGGTTCATGGGATCTGAGTTTTGAATATTCCGTCGGCGGAAGCAGTTATGAAATGTCAAATGCAATCGAAGTTCAGCAGGCTGCAAAAAGAAGGGTGACCACTTTTGTCGGAAGTGATGATGAAAAATATATCGTTGCGCTGGTTGAGCCTTCGGACCCGAAAGTTGCAGTAAACGATATGACGGCTGCGATTTTTAAAATGGGATCAATGCATGATTTTCCGATTGTGAACAATTACAAACTGAAAATCGATCCGAGAATGCCCGGCATGGGAAATCACGGTTCGCCAAACAATGTGGATCTGACCCAGACCTCAGACGGATTTTATCACGGAAAACTGAGTCTGACAATGACCGGTTACTGGATCATCAATCTGATGCTTGAGAACCAAAACGGCGAGATTCTGAAAGGTGAAGAAATAACCGAATCAAATCCGCAAAGCAGTATTTTCTTTGAAATCGAGTTTTAATTGATTGGATCAATTGAATTGCAAAATTTATTGTAATTCAATTTTGCGAATGATTATGTAATTGAATTAAAAACAAAGACGATGAAAAAATACATCCTAACAGTATGGACGATCGGTTTTGGTCTGACGGTCTTTGGCCAGGATTATCCCATTGACAGTCTCGACAATGTGATGCTCGACGAAATCATCATTTCACAGCCGATGGACAAACAACTGAAAGACTCAAAAATCCTCGGTTCGATCGATAATTATCTCGAAAAATCAGCTTCGGTGAATATGATCAAAAGAGGTGCTTATGCCTGGGAACCAATGCTACAGGGAATGGCGACCGAACGCAGCATCATCACGCTTGACGGAATGCGGATTTACAGCGCCTGTACCGATAAAATGGATCCGGTGACTTCGTATGTTGAAATTACAAATTTCTCAAAAGCAAATATCAGCAGCGGTCCGTCGGGTGCTTCACACGGCGGCACCATTGCCGGAAACATCGATCTGGTGAGAAAAAGAGCAGGTTTCAACAATGCCGGTTTCAAAGGTTCGCTGTTCAGCGGTTTTGAGAGCGTCAACCAACAGCTGATTGCCGGAACCGGTATGAGTTATTCATCCGACAGGTTTTTTACAAATCTTGATTTCACCTATCGTGATGCGGACAATTACAAAGCAGGCGGCGGTGATGAAATTATGTATTCACAGTTTACAAAATACAATCTTTCGGCGATTGCCGGTTATAAACTGACTGATCATCAGTCGATTGAAGCCTCATTGATTTATGACCGCGCAACCGATGTGGGCTATCCCGCTCTGCCGATGGATGTTTCACTTGCCGAGGCAACCATCGCTTCGGTTCAGTATTCTTACAAAGATTTGTCGCCGACATTCAATCTGTGGGAAACCAAAGTTTATTACAACAATGTCAAACACGTGATGGATGACAGCCATCGTCCGGATGTGCCGATTCGGATGGATATGCCCGGCTGGAGCAAAACTTCGGGATTTTATACCAAACTGAAAGGGAATTATTTGAAACACAAATTTGCATTCAGTCTGTCGGGGCATCTGAACAATTCGCTGGCCGAGATGACGATGCACCCGAACGATCCGAACGAACCGGATATGTATATGATGACCTGGCCGGATGTGAATACGGTTTACGGCGGATTTTTTATCGAGGACAAAGTTGAATTTACACCTCATCTGAATCTTGATTTTTCGGCTGGTTTCGGTCTTCATAACAACAGCATTAAAAGCGATTTTGGTTTGAGCAGTCTCCAGGTTTTTTATCCTGAAATGGAATCATCAAAAACCCGTTCGATCAAAAGTATCAACACCGGCTTTTCGTTTCATCACAACCGTTGGCTGCACGGCTTTAGCGTTGGTTTCAGTGAGAGGGCGCCTTCGGTTTCAGAGGCATACGGATTTTATCTGTTCAACAGTTTTGATGCCTATGACTATGTCGGAAATCCGTTTTTGAAAAATGAGAAATCGGTTGAATTTTCATTGTCCACCCAATACAAATTTGACAAACTGACCGTGAAATGGCAGGGAAATTTCTTCCATATCTATGATTACATCATCGGAAAACCCGACCCGTCGCTGATTCCGATGACCATCGGCGCAAACGGGATCAAGGTGTATGAAGCTTTGAAATATGCTGAAATATTCAATACCGATCTCGATTTGGAATACCGTTTTCTTCCCGGCTGGAGTTTTAACGGACGCGCTTCTTACCGATACGGTGAAGATTTTGAAAAAAACAGACTGCCGCTGATTCAGCCGTTTAATTATCGTGTCGGATTTCGGTTTGACAAAAGAAAATGGTCGGCTGAAGCGGATTTGGAAGGAAGTTCAAAAAACAGCAGATACAGTGCTGAGTTTGGTGAAACGCCAAAAGACAGTTATCAGATTGTGAATGTTTCGGTTTCAAAAGTATTTGATTTCAATGCAAAGAAACTGACTGTAAAACTGGGTGCGGAAAATCTGTTTGATCAGGATTATGCGACATTTTCTGATTGGAACAATATACCGAGACCGGGCAGGAATCTGTTTGTCAATCTGATTTTTAACTGGTAGAGGTTTAAAAACTATAATTTTTTCATTCATTTGTTTTTAGATGCCAAAAGCTCAGGATTCGAAAGGATGCTGAGTTTTTTTGTTTCTCACAGATTGCACGGATGTTCACAGATTTATTACATAGAAATTGCCTTAATTCCTATGCAGAGACGAACGGCCTTCGCCTCTGCAATAACAATCAGGCGGAATCAATCTTCTTCACCTGTACTTTCAAAAAAATGGACAATTGAAAAATTTGAAAAAACATAAATCTCAACAGTTAAGAAATAAAAAATTGATGCTGCATTAAGATGAAAGAGAATTTAATTTCAAAATAGTATATTTGTTAGGCTAAAAAATAATTTCTCACCGGACAACCTTCCAAGACTCAATCCCATGACAATGTATTACAAACTGTGTATCAGCCTGTTCTTGCTCGCTTCGGGATGCCTGTTTGGGCAGCAAAACTGCAGAAATGTACCGATGCAGGAAGTGAAAATTATAAAGTCTCAGAAAGTAAAACAAAACGGAAAAACCGTTCAAAAAAAAGACATTATTCGGATTTACAAAGAAATTCCTTCCCAGCCCAATCAGCATTTTTTTAAGTGCAACGGACTGGTGTTTGAAAAGGGCGGTGAACTGATTTTCAGAGCCAAAGGCAGTGACAGCAGGCTGTTGACTTACAATGATTTTATTCAAAAATCCGGACCCGGAAAATCCAACAGTTCCAACCTGCTCAGCCGCGGGCAAAACACGGATTGCAAAGTCAATGAAACACCTTATGATTATCTTCTGGATGATTTCGTAGTATTGAAAAACGATGAATGTCTTTATGCCTTTTTCGGTTGGGATACCTTTTGGCTGAAAGAAGATCTGGCCATAAAATTTACAGTTTCTTCCGTTCTTCCGAACGTCCTGGTTTTCAAAGACTCAAACGGGAAATCTTATTCGTTTGCCATTCAGGGCAATGACCTGACCATCAAAAGCAGTGAATTGCCAGAAGAAGAATTATTCGATATTTATCTGAATTTTGAAGGTGCCGACGAAAAAGTCGCAGATGGAATCCGGCTGATCAATATTCAAAAAACCATCGAAAGGCTGAAAAATAAGCATTACAGCGAAGAAGACATCCTGAATATTCTGATGCAAAATTATTTTTCGGATGCATACAGCGAAAACGACCTGCGAAAAAATACACTTTCAGAAATAATTTCCAACAGTATATCAAACCCTGTTTACCGATAATCAATATGAATAATCGTAAAAAGATACTGCTTTCGGTGCTTCATTCGTTGTGGATGATCCTGCTGGTTTTTATTTTGCAGAAATCGCCGATAATTTTTAATTACGAAGTAAACCTAACGCAAAACCTTTGGGAAACAGAATTTTATGCGCGTTTTGGAAAAGTAAAGAATCAGAATCAATTCACCCAAAAATTCTTTTTTATCAACACGGCAAGAAGTTTTGAAATTGACGATGAAACACCGTCGGAAACGGCTAATCTGAGAACCAACCGGGCACAACTGTTGAGCGTGCTGAAGACTTTGAATGAAAACAAAGATGATTTTGCGGTCATTTTTCTGGATATTTTCATTCCCGAAGCGCAATCTGCAACCGACATTGAGTTACAAAAAGTTGTGGGTGAATTGAAACAACACAAAAAAATCGTTACGGTTACCAATGTGGTGAATTATTATGAACCAATGACCAATCTTCCCTCACTGGTTAAATCCATTCGTTTTCATTCCAACGATTATACGCTGTATGAGAAGAATATGTTTGGCGATGCCTTGAGCGGTCCGGCTTATTATCCACTGTCCAACAGCGATGCTTTTTTCAAGTTCAACTACAATGTCCGAATAGAAAATAAATCGAGGAAACAGGCGCCTTTGCTGTTATATGAGTGCATTGACAGCAAAACCGCAAAAGCCCCGTTTGGGTTCGGGCTTTTTTATAAATACAATGGCGACGGCCGGCTTTATCAGAACATCTACATTCCCAAAATCATTTTGGACAACAATAGTCTGCATTATGTTAAAGATGAAACGTCTGCCCAAAACGCAGAATTTTTAAATGAATTGGCGGATGATGAAGAATTTTTGACAGATAAACTCAGCCGTGAACCCGGCAAAATTATTNNGGGCACGCATCAGCGGTCCGATGCTCGTTGCCAATACCCTGATTGCGTTGATGGAAGCCAATAACCGCATTTCGTATTTGTATCTGATTTTTCTCGTTTTCGCTTTTTCGGCGGTCAGTTATCTCACCTTCAACCCCAAAATACTGGAAACTGAGAGCCGTCGAAAAATCAAGTTTTCGTTGCTTCATTCAATCTACCAATACCTTATTTCGAAGTCCAATTACCTGATTCTTTTGGGGGCAACATTGGTTGGGATTTTTATTTTCAATCAGTATATTTTCCTGTTTTTCAATCTGATCTATATTTTTCTGTTAAGCAAGCTTATCAATTGGAATAAGAAAAGTCGGGCTGCATTTTCGGCTTGAAACCTATAGGGCATTTGCCGTATTTTCAGCTTTGGGCAGAGAAATAGTAAGAATCATTCAAAAATAAATTTTATTTTAGCATTGTTAAACATTACTAAAAAAGAATTTTATGAAAAAATCAATTTTTACAGTACTCAGTTGCCTGTTTTTTGCACTGATGAGTTTTAATGTCAACGCGCAGAATGCGCCGAAAAAAAGCATTGATCTGAAAGCCTCTAAAATCGAAGCGTCAAGAGGAGCAAACCCGAACATCATAGTGGATCGCGGAACTTCAGATGTTAATGAGGGAGCTTCAAGAGGTTCCGGACCTTACACCTGTTGGGTATATTTTCACAATTATACCAGTTATACCATTGATATCTATGTTGACGGTTATTATCAGGGCACGATTGGTGCGTATGCAGACGCCTATGTTTCAACAGGCAGCGGCTACACAACGGTTTACGGAAAATCAATCGGAGGAACTGCGCAATGGAAATTTAATGGTGCGGACTGCAACGGAAGCTCTCATTATAATTTCTATGATTAACGCCGGTTAAAAATGAATAAAATTGAAAAAACGCATCCTGATGGCTGCGTTTTTTTGTTTTAAATTTATATTTGCTTATTCAACTTGCAGCGTATTTATGAATCTGTTTATGAGATTTCAAGTCAAATTAACTGTCATTATTTTACTGTTTTTTCCCATTCTGATTTTTGCCCAGAATCCCGGAAAAACCTTTATAGAAATTCCCGATGCAATACTGGCTGCTGACATAAGTCCTGACGGAAAAAAAATTGTGTGTTCCACCAAAGATTACATTTACAATCTGAATGTAGATGATTTTGAAATAACAGATTCCGTAAGATTAAATATTCCCGAGAATTTTAAGGTCAGTCAAGTCGGTTTTATCAATTCAAATTATGATTTAATCCGTGTCAAAACTATGGAAGCTGCCCTCGGAAATTATGCATTCAGAATCCCGTTTTTTGAATATCCGAAAGACTCCGTTTTTATTTATAATTTGAAAATCGGACAAAAAACCGCTGCATTGGCCGGGAACTTTCATTTTTCAGGTTTTCACAAGAAAAATGATATGGTAGTCGGTTACAACGATTATTTTGAATGGACAAATGACAAAGGTGAAGTAAACAAATCTTCAAAAAGTGGAGAACTCGCTCTTTCTTCCATGCCTGACAACCGAGTTCCGTCAAATGGCATTATCAAAAAAGTCAATATTTCTCCTGATGATAAAACCCTCGCCATTGTTTATTTTGATTCCATCTCAAAAACCAATGGAGCACCAAGTCATTATTCGCTGGAATTGCGAAGCCTACCCGAACTTGAAGTAATCAGGAAAACTTCATTCAGATCGGAAAATGAGGTGAATAGAATTGTTTTCAGCCGGGATTCAAAAACCATATTTCTGGACAATCAGCCAAATGATAACAGCCGGTATGTGAATGTAGAACGGAATTTTTTGTTTTATGACGAAAACCTCCAATGGATCAATAATTTAGAGCAGCACACCCACTTTACCGGCTTCAAGACAGATGATAATATCTGGATGCAAAACAAAAATGAAATTTTGGAAACCGAACCAAAATCCGGACAAGTTCAGAACCAAATCTGGGCAAACCTGACACCTTTCGGATTTATCCTGAATTTCTATAAAATCAATGAAAATGACATCATCATCATTGGCAATGCAAACTCAAATGCAGATACCACCAAAAACGGAATCGAACTTTTCTCGCTCAAAGACAATGCTGTGTACACAAAAAAACAAGTTATTGGCACTGAGGATGTTTTGTATGATCCGCATAAAATGATTGTACAGAACAATTTGTTTAACGGAACAAATATCCAGGTCAACGAGCAGAATAAAATATTGTTGACCGTCGGAAATCCGTTTGACCAAACCGGTAACATTCAGTTGTGGGATATGGAAAATTTCAGAAAGCTTTATGAACTGAAATTTGATGAAGAAATATACGCTTTCCTGAACAGCAGCGGCAAAGAAGTTCTCATTTTTGAAAAATTTTCAATGTCCAAAAACTACAGCGATTTTTTACTCAAAGTGCTTGACATCCCGAGCGGAAAAATAAGAGTCCAACCCTATATTGAACATTCGAGCGACTTTAGTTTGGGACATTGGGTAAAATGTTATCCGAAGGAAAGCAGCAAAGAAACATGGATTTGCTCTTCTAATCGGGAGGAAATTTATCAAATCAACACAAAAGACCTGAGCATGAGCATAACGCCATTTAAAAATTTTAATGAAAACAAAAAATACAAAGGACTGCTGCAGACAGATATTCTCGACACCAATAATGACAATTTATTGCTGAGAATTGAAAACAATATAGAATACACTCCCTATCCGGTTGGAATTTTTGAGTATAATTTAACAAACGGTCAATTGAAAGAATTTCCAAAATTCTTGTATGACAAAAAGAACTTGCAGTACGCAGGCGGTCAATTGGTTTATTCAGACTCCAAAGGAGTCAGTACATACAATCCGCAGACAGGTTCAGAAAATCTGCTGATAAAAAGTTCGGGGACCCAATCGGGAATTATAAAAAGCCTGAATTCAATTTTTGTAAAGAACGATGACAATCTTTATCAACTGTCAAAAAATTCGTTGAAAACGGAAAAACAATGGGCAAACATCGAAAAAGACGGATTTCTTACCAATGCCTTTGCCTATCAGAATGATTTTTTTGCTTTCAAATACCAATCGGACGAGCAAACAAGTTTTTTGAACCGAATATCAGATCATGGAGAATTTCTGAACAAAAACATCAAACCACAAACCAATGATGGAAGTATCCACACCATACAACTGAGCAAAGAAGGTGTCTTGCTTTTCAAAAATCATATCATGCTTGATTTGAATAATCTGGAGGTCACCAATATATACGGCATGGGTAATTTGTTTCTTCTTGACAATGCCAATGATGAAATTATTTATGCAAAGCGTTTCGGTGAAAACGACTACAATAAATTCAAATTCTGTATTGCCCACAGAAAGTCGCCTGAAGAAATCATCTGGGAAAGCGAGGCATTTTCTTATTCGGGTAATTATTTTTCGCCCACAGATCTGGAATTTACCATTTCGGAAAACGGAAAGTATGTTTTGGCAAAAGAAAAAACAAATTCCACTGAAAAAGGAAGTAAATCTTATTATTTCATTGACACCCAAAAAAGAAATGCAATCGAAAGAAAAGCAGAAAATATTGTTAGTGTCAGTCTGTTTTATCCTGAAAGCAATGCATACAACATCAACGGAGTCATTTATGACATCAATACACACCAGCTGATAAAGAAACCGGAATCCTTTCCGGACCCCGTTTTCAAGGAAAAGAGATTTCTGACAACAGCCATAGGTTCACAGGATCTGACTGTATATAAAAAAGAAGCCGACGGCAGTTACAAATCCAAAAGATATTATGCCAGAAAATATTTGGGGCATTTTTCAGGCAGAAGCAATGCGCTGTTTGCAGCGCAAAGTAAACTTTTGGTGGCTGCAAGTGAAAACCACCTGATCTTCTGGAAAGAAGATGTTCAATCGCCTTTTAAAACTGTTTTTATCAGTCCAAATCAAATTTCGGAAATCAAACAACTTGGCAAGTTCGTCTATGTTTTGACAGAAAATAACGAAATTCATGTGGTAGATACAGACAGTCTGAAAGTTATGCTTTCTTTTACGGTGATGGAAAAAAACGACCGAAAAGACGCTACCGTTGCCTGGTTCACACCGGAAGGTTATTTCAGTGCTTCAAAAGCGGATTTGAGAAATTTTCATTTTGTACAGGATTTTAATACTTTTTCGGTACACAGTTATGAACTGTTTCTGAACCGCCCGGACATTATTTTGCAACGTCTGGGGTTTGCCGATAAAGACAGGATTGAGCTATACCACAAAGCATTTGTCAACCGGCTGACCCGTAGCGGATTTTCGGAAAACACCGACTTTTTTTCCATCGACAGGCCTGTAGTCAAACTGCTGAACCGAAGCGAAATTCCATTTACCACAATGAACAATCAGATTGAACTGGAATTGGAAATTTCCGGAAATTCTGATGAACTCATCGTTTATTGCAACGGTGTTCCGGTTCTTGAAAAAACCAATCTGAAATCTTCCCGTATTTCGGAAAAAATCACTTTGCTGTCAGGCGAGAACAACATCAGTATCATCACAAAAAACAAAATACAGATAGAGAGCAACCCGGTTTCCTTTGTCATCAACAACCAAAATATAGTTGAAAACAGAAAGATTCATTACTTCGGCATCGGCGTTTCCAAATATCAGGATTCAACCATGAATCTGAATTATGCCGACAAGGATGTGCTGAGCCTTGACGAGATGTTTCAGCTCAAATACAAAGAAAACTACACTTTTCATCCGCTGCTAAATCAGGAGGCTACAAGAGAAAATATATTGTCTATAAAAAATGAGCTTATGCAGACCGATATTGAAGACATCGTCATTGTTTCCTTATCCGGACACGGTGTGATGAATGATGATTCTGAATTTTATTTTGCCACCCGTGATATGAATTTTGAGCACCCTGAACAAAGAGGACTCAGTTATAATGAAATCCGGAATTTGCTGTCAGATATTCCTGCCAGAAGAAAAATGCTGTTGATTGATGCCTGTCACAGCGGAGAATATTTTCCTGAGAATCAGGAAACTGAAACTTCATCTGACAACGGGGTTGAAATCATACAGCAAAATGTCATCGTTTATACCTCAAAAGGAAGTCGGGTCATCGGCAGTGGAAATAACAAATCAAATGATGAATTTACCATTATGCAAAATTTATTTTTTGAGCTTGACAGAGGAAACGGGGCTTTCATCATAGCGGCAGCCGGCGGACGGGAATATGCGTATGAAGGCGACCAATGGAAAAACGGAATTTTCACTTATTCACTGATCAACGGCCTGTTATCTTTGGGACAAAATTCAAAGAAAATTCCAATTTCAAAACTGAAAGAATTTGTGAATAAAAAGGTAACCGAACTGACCAAAGGCAATCAAAAACCGACTTCCCGTTCAGAAAACATCGAATGGGACTGGGAATTATAAGCTGATTTTTTTACCTCACCAACACAAAAGCCGCCCATTTATAAGGCTCGCCCGGGTATTTGGATTTCATATAGTTTTGAGTTTCTTTGTAACTCTTTTCAATGGATTGTTTGGCAAATAGTTGCTGATAAAAATGCTCCATAAATTCCGCGGTTTCCCTGTCCGGCACCTGCCAAAGGCTCATCAGCAGATAGTCGGCTCCCGCAATTTTGAAAGATCGCTGCAGGCCGTAAACGCCTTCGCTGCCTTTGATGTCGCCCAATCCGGTTTCGCAGGCCGACAATACGACCAGCCGGGTGTTGGGCAATGAAACATTGGAAACTTCGTAAGCGGTCAATATGCCGTCTTCCAATCCGTCGGGCAGTTTTTCACCTTTCCAGCTGTGGTTCGCGCCTGCAAACAGCAATCCCGAACGGTTGAGCGGATTGTCCGAAAGTTTGAAATTGTTTTGGGTTTCACTCAAAATTTCCTGATTGGATTCAGGGTCGGGAAAGAAAAATCCATGGGTGGCAATGTGAAGGATTTGCGGAGAATTTTTTCCGTTCATTGCTTTGAATTGTTCTTCCATTGCCTGACTTCCGGTAAAATAACGCACTTTGACGTTTTTCTTTTCGGCAATGGATTTAATGTCCGAAACTTCGTTTAGCGTTCCTTCCAGATAATTCCAGGATTCACCGCCTCTTTGGAGGTCATCGGTCAGCGCACGGGAAATAAATTCATCTTTTCCCTGAATGGCATTGGCAGTTTTGGCAAGTACAGTTGCGGATTCATCGTAACGAATTCCTCCGAAAAGCGCAATTTCACTGAGCTTGGACTCATTGTCCGAATTCAGGATTTTTGCAGTAGTACTGACCTGTTTCAAATCGTATTTGTCAGAAAGATACTTTCCGTCTGCATCAACAATGGCCGAAAACGCGATTTGGTTGAGCGTTCCGGACGGTGCAAACCAAACGGTTTGTCCTTCGGTAAGACAGGTTTCCAAAGGCTTCCAAATCAGATTGTAAATTCCGGAAAGATTTTGTTCGGTTGATTTTACAATGGAACCCCGATAGAGATTGTCAACTTGTGATTTCCCGCTTCCTACGGAGTTCAGCAAACGGTCGATTTCATTTTGAGTCAGTTTGATGTATTTCGGTTGCGGATCATTTTTGTTCAAAACCAGCGCGTAATAATAGATTGTATCGTTTTGTTGATGAATGTCAGAATGTTGAAAAGACACAAATTCAATTGCAGCCTCATCGTTTTTCAAATGGTTTTGCACATCTTTCACTGTGATTTTTCCGATTTGTGAAGTTTGCTGAAATGCATCGGAACGCAGGAGCAATTGTCTTTCCATCGTTTCAGCTTCTTCTTCCCATTTGTTTAATTCGGGAGTTCGTTCTTCCCGGTTAAGTGCGTATTGTTGCGCAATTGCTGATCTTTTGGCAAACCATTCATCGTAAAACGCCAAAAGTGCCGGGTCATTTCCGTTTTCTACAGATTGCCGGAGCTGTTCGCTCGAGGTAAGAATTAAACCTTTTGAAAGCAGTTCCATTTCATAGGCAACTTTTGGTATTTCAATGATAGAAGCATCTTTTCGCCATAAAAAACTTTTATAGTAATTGAATACCATATTGACATTTCCCAAAAATTTTTCTTTCTGCTGTTCAGACAAAAAACTGAAATTCCTGCGAATCTGATTTTTAGTATTTTCAAGTCCTTCATTAATTAAATCAAAACTCTCATTGAGTTTCCCCAAATTTTCATACAAAATCGCAAGATTAATGATTATGTATCCTAAGAATTGATGATTTTCACCCAAAATGGTTTTTCCTTTTTCATAGGCTTCAACCTGATACGGAATTGCATCTGTGTATTGATTTTTCAACTGATAAATCAATCCCAGATTGGAAAGCCTGTAAATATAATCTGCAACATATTCTCCCATAGAAAGCCTGGTCAATTCCATTGCCTGATGATAAAGCGGAAGCGCTTTGTCATAATCCTTCAATTGCTGATAGCACATGGCTATATTTGCAAAATTATTGGCATATTGCGCACTTTCTATACCATCTGTTTTTGCAATTATTTCTTGCGCTTCCAATAAATAAGGCAAAGCATCTTTTGGTTGGTTCATCGTTTGATAAGCCATTCCAAGGTTGTTGAGCCGAATGGCGTATTGAATATTATCTTTCCCCAAAGTTTTTCCGGTATTTTCCAAAGATTGTGTGTACAATTCAAGTGCTTTTTCGCTCATACCCAAGGATTGATAAATCAATCCGAGATTATTCAATCTGACTCCATATTCCGCATCTTCCTTTCCAAATTGCGTTTCAATGGTGTGCATTGACTCTTCTGTCAGCGGCAAAGCTTTATCAAGTTCTCCCAAATACTGGTACAATACACTGATTTCATTTTGGATCATACTGATCATTCGATAATCCTTTTTTTTCTCTTTATTTAAAATATCGAGTAAATCATAATAATATGCAATGGATTCAGGAAATTTCCCCAAGTTTTTGTACAAAGCAGCCAAATTGTAAAGCAATATGCCGTCTAATGCCCCCTGATCTTCTCCTATCAGATTGGAATGTTCATAAAGATCCAGAAACAAAGTCTGCGCTTCCTCATAACGGCGGGAATTCATATAAATATTCGCCAGGTCGTTTCTCAGAAAATCATATAGATAATAATTTTTTCCAAAAACTCTTTCTATCGCATTGACCGACTCTTCAACATATTGAGCGGCCTGATCAAAAAGTTGCATTTTCATATACTGACTGCCGAGCATACTGGAGACTCTGGCAAATTCTTTACTGTTTTCGCCCAAATCGGTTACGACCAAATCATACAAATAGGCATAAGTCATCAATGCTTCCTGTTGATCATTAATAGCAGTGTATATAGAAGCAAGTTCTATGTGATTGTCCAGACAATTCCTGTCCGAACGTTTTTTTATAAGATCACAAACTGAAATTTGTTCCTTTTTGTATGCAATTGCATTTCCAGTTTGATTAAGATTGAGATAGGTTTGGGACAGATGCCCCAGGAGGTTGTACACATTGTCTGTCCTTAGCGGATCGAGTTCCAATTCTTCTTCCAATGCTTTTTCAAAATATTCGGCAGCCTGTTCATTTTGATTCGCAATACTGAATTGTGCTGCTTTTGTGAAAAGCGAATCTGCCCTTTCAGTGCTTTGTGCTCCGACAAAAGAGCTGCAAAAAAGGAAAATGAAGATTGCGGTCGATTTTTTCATTTTTTGGGATTTAAGTTCCTGAAAAAAAACTAATTCTGCTTCACGATCTCATACACAAACTCATTGCTGTATCCGTCCACACCATCTGATTGTTGAGGCATTTCCCGACCTCTTGTTTTGTAAGATTCGTTTAGGAATTTTTCCAAAGGATTGCTGTTCATCCCTCTGGTGGACTGTCCTTCGCTTTCGGCGGTAGTTTTCAGGTTCAACGGGTCTTTGGTAGCAAATCCTTTCAGCATCAATGTTTCATAAGGCGGTGCGAAAGTATAGGTACAGCGCTTGAAAGGTATGGTGGATCTTGGCGGAATTTGTCGCTCCTGATCGTTCAAATCGCAGGAAGTACCCGAAATCGGGAAGAAAGAGGCTATCTCTCCTTTGCTGTTAATTTCTACTATACTGACATAAATTGAACTGTTGCTGTGATTGGTGATTTCCAAATAGTATTCGTCTTTTTGGGGAACAACTTTCAGAATTCCGTCAGCAGATTCATTTTTATAGGTTTTCGGGTCGGTTACGTCGGATGGTACCAAACGGAATGAAAATTCGTATTCCGGATTCTTCAAACTCAATCCTTTCAGATATTGGCCCTGTGCGAATCTGAATATTTTCTGATTCAGATCGGCGGCTACGGAAGGCCCGCGGCTTTTTTCAACCAATTCTACCGTACCCAAATCATTGGTTACCGCAATGTCGTATTTGTCGCCGTCGGCAATTATGCTCAAATCGGAATCAAATTGCCGGTTGACCACTTTCCCGATGTTGTTTTCAGCCAGAAATTTTTCAACTTCGTTTTTAAGCTGTTTGTCTCCGGCTTTCGGGTCAAAATAAACACTGACGTTTATGTCATTGAAACTCGGTTTGTCCACAAAAGCCCACAAAGATTTTGTTTTGAAATCGCTCAGCGGCTTTTCGAGTACCAGCACAGCTTCATTGTAGGTTGACGATTGTATTTCTCCTCTTGCAATCGCTTTGGAAGCTTCTTTTTGTGATGAGCCCGAAGGCATCAGTAAAACGGTTGCACCTTCAAACAGGCCGTTGAGCTTTCCTGCCCCCAAAATAACGGTATTGGCATCATCAATTCTTTTGACTTCAAAATAGGATTGTTGTGCGACATATTTTCCGCTAAACAGCAGATAGTCCACATCGCCCTCAATGACCGGATTTTGTCTTGGTGCGATAAGCTGCATCTCTGAAACGATGGTGGCAAACATCCTGCGGTAAGTCGTACTTTCACCGAGACCGGTCATCGCTTTTGAAAAAGCATAGCTCAGTGAGCCTTTGCCCTGGTATTCATAATTCAACTGATTGGCGGAAGCTCCGGAAAGCATCACAAAAGGAGCCATTCCGGCAACGCCTGCTTTTTCGTTAAAAAGTCCGCTTTGTGAAGTGGTGTTTCCTCTGCTCTGTGCATAATTATTCTCATTCCAGTTTTCTGAAACCAAAGGACCTGCACCGCCTCTCGCCTTTCCGCCACGGGTTGCCGAACCCGAATGACAACTGTCCAGAATCATCAGCAATTGACCGTCTTTGCCCAATTTTGCTCTGAAATTGGCGATGATTACTTCCAGTTCATCATCTCTGATATGGTTTTGACCCCAGTACACATCTTTTTTGTAAAATGCCATCGCATCATAGGGAACCAATGCTTCGTCCAGCCCGTCGGCTTCGTCGCCGTTGTCATCCTCAATTTGCTGCCCGTGCCCGGAATAGTGAATCACTACGATATCCCCTTTTTTCACATCAGCAAGTAATTGATTCAACGCATTCAGGATGCCCTGTTTTGTAGCCTTTGCATCTAGAAGAAGCCGTATGTTTTTGGCTGAAAATCCCTGTCCTTCCAGAGCATTTTGAATCAGTGGAACATCATTGGCCGAACTGATTTTTGACCAGTTGGTTTCCGGCTGATAATCACCCACAGCAATGATCAGTGCGTATTTGTCGGCAGAAAATAAAAATCCTGAAAAAAACAGGCTCAGAATGATTGTGAGAAAGGTTTTCATAAAGCAACAAGTAATTCGTTTTCGATAAACTTCAGAGTTCAGTCAATAACAAATATAAACTTTTTTTTTAAACTCCGTATATCAGACATATAGCCGATAAATGCAAGATAAATTTTTAACCGGGCACTAAAACTCAATTCCCAAAAATATGTATCTTCACGCCAAAATTTAATTACTTATGAAAAGCTATATTTTTAATTTGTTCACAGTGTTTTGGGTGTTGGGAATGGTTCAGCTGAAAGCGCAGAACATCTCAGACCGTATTGAAAACGCGCTTCCTGCCGTTGTCACCGTAACGGTTGAAAAAGCACTGCCCATAGGCAAGGTGCTGATGGGTTTCAGAGGAAACATAGTACAGGAAGCTTACGAAAAATCGCTTCAACTAACCGATGCATTGAGTTCCGGTTCGGGATTTGTCATTGAAAAAAACGGAAAAAGATACGTCATCACCAATGCACACGTAGTGGAAAGTGCTTCTGACGAACCCGGCAGTATCTATGTGTATTCATACAACCAGACAAAATACGAAGTAAAAGTAGTCGGCGGAGATTCGTTTTATGACGTGGCGGTATTGGAATTTGTTACGACGCCTGGCAGAGAACTCAGCTCATTGACTTTTGCTAAAGAACTGCCCAGAATCGCGTCCAAAGTATATGCAATAGGCAATCCACTGGGCGAATATCCCTATACAGTTACCGATGGGATTGTCAGTGCGGTAAACCGAAGCAGAGGCGGTTCGACCGGAAAATACGGATTTATTCAAAGTACCGCAACCATCATTTGGGGAAACAGCGGCGGCCCGTTGGTAAATGAAGCCGGTCAGGTTGTGGGGATCAATTCCCAGATTGCATTTGCAGACGCCGGAAACGGTTCGGCTTATCTGATGCAGCAAATCAACTTCGCATTGGAATCCGTTCTTTCCCAAAGACTCGTGGATGAGATCATTGCAAAAGGAAAAGTTTCCCGCGCCTATATCGGACTGGAATTTCGTCAGAAAAATCAGATAATTGAAACAAAGGATGGCGCTGTAATCGGCAGACAATTGGATCAGTTACCGGTTTTGACCGGACTGTTTCAGGGAAGCGATGCTTCGGTAAAACTCAAGAATTATATAGGTTGGGCATTGTCCGCCATAAACGGTGTTAAAATCCGAAATCTGGAAGAAGCACTTGGTGAATTTGAAAACCTAAAACCCAATGCTAAAGTCAATTTGACTCTGACCGACGGCCGGACCTCAAAAGAAGTAAGTGTCAATACTAAGGAATTGAAAACCGAACATTTGGAAAGTTTGGCTGAAAATGTCCTCAATCAAATCCCTGATTTTGTGGTAGATCCAAATTCTGCTCAACCCAGATTGATGGGAAAAAACGGCTATCGGGCATCTTATTATCTTTTGGGCGGCGGCATAGTGTCAGATTTGTGGCGTGTTACCACTATGGCAGATATAGGTGCATTGCTCAGAGTTTACGGGCTGAAAGGCGGGCTGCAATACGTTCTTGTTTCCGAATCCGATTTCAATCAGGAACCGCAGGTACTGAGTCAGTATTTCGGCAATCGCAACGACGAATTACAGACTATGCTTTGGTATTGATTTTCTAAATTTATCGATCAAACACAAAAGCCGAACGACTGATTTTCGGTCAAATTAATTCTTAGGATTTAAACCGTGGAATTTTTCAGGTTCCGCAGAAAGTCTGATAATTTTGGTCAAAACCGATCGGTTCAAACAGCGAATCGTCCATTTCGGTATCGTACCAATAAGGCATCTGCAGATTGTAAATCAGCGTTTTCAGTTTTTTCAACTCACCTTCAACCGCCAAATCCAAAGCTTCTTCCACAAAATAATTTCTCGGAATAAACAACGGATTGTATCGCTCCATGATCGAAAACGAATGTCCTTTTCCTGCTCCGCGGCTGATTCTTTCGACCCAACTTTTTTTCCAGTCCAGAAATTCATCTCCAAGAACAAAAGGTTTGTCTCGATAAAGATCGGGCAGTCTGAGCGAATTGAAACTGTGGGTATAATCTTTTTTATGAATTTTTATCAGTTTCAGAAATTCTTCAGCCAGTTCGATGTCGCCTTTTTCGGGTTCGTCAATTCCGATTTTTGAAAGCATCACTTCATCAAATTTCACATCGAAAATTGAATCAAACTCATTTACTTTTTCGGTCGCAATCTCAACCGCTTTGTCCAAATCATCATCAATCAGCGGCAGCAGAGCTTCTGCAAAACGGGAAAGATTCCATTTCAGGATCGACGGCTGGTTGCCAAAAGCATATCTTCCGTTTTCATCGATTGAACTGAAAACCGTTTTCGGATCATAAACACCCATAAACGCACATGGTCCGTAATCAAACGAATCACCGCAAATCGAAGTATTGTCGGTATTCATCACACCGTGAATAAATCCGACCCGCATCCAGTTGATCACCAGATCGATCTGACGGTGCATCACTTTTTCAAACAGCAGCAGCGCTTTGTCTTCGGCATCATCCGGAATTTCGGAAAAATGTCTTTTGATTGTATAATCGCACAATTGCTGAAGTTCTTCTTTGGTTCCGTAAAATCTTGCAAATTCAAAAGTCCCGACTCTCAGATGACTCGGCATCACCCGACAAAGAACCGCACCGTCTTCTGTCCTTTCTCTGTACACATTTTCACCGGTTTTCAATACCGCCAGACTTCTCGAAGTCGGAATTCCCAAACCGTTCATCGCTTCACTGTACACATATTCTTTCAGCATTGCTTTCAGCGTCGCCTTTCCGTCGCCGCCTCTTGAATAGGGCGTCCGACCGGCACCTTTGATCTGTATGTCAAATCTTTTTTTGGTTTGATCGATATGCTCACCGAGCAAAATCGCACGACCGTCGCCCAGCATTGTGAAATAACCGAACTGATGACCCGCATAAGCAGTTGCAATCGGATCCGAGCCGACAGCTTTTTTGTTACCGGACAGAATTTGGGTCAGCAATTCCGGATTGGAATAGTCAATACCCAATTCTTCTGCCAGTTCATGATTGAACAAAATCATTTCTGGATGTTTTGACCGGTCGGGTGTTACACGGCTGAAAAATCGTTCGGGCAGTTTTGTATAGCTGTTGTCAAAATTAAATACGGATGGATGGTCATTATTCATTACAAAGAATTATCGGAAATAAATTCCACCCACAAAGTTAGCAAAGATTGAACTGCGGATGAAATCAACAGGCCAAAATCAACAATTGAATTAAAATCAGTCAACTAAATTTCATTAAATTTTGAAAGCCGAACCTATAAAGTGAAAACGCTTTTGAATTCGATGAAACAAAATCCCGCTAAAATTGAATTTATTCAAAAAAAGATTTAATTTTAACCCAATATGACAAAAGTCATCAATCCTTTATTTTAAATTAACGCTTTATGAAAATATTGAAAATACAGGCCCTCAGAGGTCCGAACATCTGGAGCATCAGAAGAAAGAATTTAATTCAAATGAGACTCGATCTGGAAGAATTGGAACAAAAACCGACCAACAAGATCGACGGTTTCAGGGAAAGACTCGAAGCGCTGATGCCGAGTCTGATCGAACACAGATGCTCTGAAGGCGTGAGAGGCGGATTTTTTATGCGGGTGGACGAAGGTACCTGGATGGGTCATGTGATCGAACATGTCGCGCTTGAGATTCAGACACTTGCCGGAATGGACACCGGTTTCGGGCGTACCCGAAGCACCAAAGATGAAGGAGTTTACAATGTGGTTTTCAGTTATCTCGAAGAAAATGTGGGTCTATATGCTGCCAAAGCTTCGGTTGCAATCGCACAGGCGCTTGTGGACGGTACCGATTATGATCTGGAAGCCGATATTCAAAAAATGAAGGAAATCAGAGAACGGGTTCGTCTCGGTCCGAGTACCGGCAGCATCGTGGAGGAAGCGGTTGCAAGAGAAATTCCGTGGATTCGTTTGGGTTCCAACTCACTGGTACAGTTGGGTTACGGTGTGAACCAGATGAGATTTCAGGCGACGATCACCTGCAATACTTCAAATATTGCAGTCGATATTGCCTGCGACAAGGAAGAAACCAAAAGATTTCTTGAAAATTCATCGGTTCCGGTTGCAAAAGGAGATATCTGTGTGGATCAGGAAGATCTGGAAAGAACGATCGACCGTATTGGTTTTCCGATCGTGATCAAACCGCTGGACGGAAATCACGGAAAAGGGGCTTCAATCAATGTCAAAACCATGGAAGACGCAATCGACGGTATGGCGCATGCCAAAAAATACAGTCGTCGTGTGATTGTTGAGAAATTTATCACCGGTCACGACTTCAGGATTCTGGTCATCAATCACAAAATGGTGGCAGCCGCACAAAGAGTTCCGGCACATGTGGTCGGGGACGGTCAGCATACGATTGCAGAATTAATTGAAATTGAAAATAAAGATCCGAGAAGAGGTTACGGTCATGAGAATGTACTGACCGAAATTGAAATCGACAGAGATTCACTGGATCTGCTGGATAAATTGGGTTATACCGAAACCACGGTTCCAAAAAAAGGTGAAATCGTTTATCTGAAATCAACTGCCAATCTGAGTACAGGCGGGACTTCTGTGGATGTGACCGAAATGGTTCATCCCGAAAATATATTTCTGGCCGAAAGAATTTCAAGGGTGATCGGTTTGGACATTTGCGGAATTGACGTGATGGCAGAAAATCTCACCCAGCCGCTTCAGCAGAACGGCGGTGTGATCCTCGAAGTCAATGCGGCACCGGGTTTCAGAATGCACCTCTCGCCTTCCGAAGGACTGCCGAGAAATGTGGCTTCGCCGGTGATCGATATGCTTTATCCTCCCGGAAAACCAAGCCGTATTCCGATTATCGCGGTAACCGGAACCAACGGTAAGACCACCACTACCCGACTGATTGCGCACATGGTGAAAAACAAAGGTTTCCGTGTCGGTTTCACCACTTCTGACGGGATTTATGTTCAAAACCATCTGCTCGAAAAAGGAGATACGACCGGACCTTACAGTGCGGAATATATACTCAAGGATCCGACCGTTGAATATGCGGTGCTCGAAACTGCAAGAGGCGGAATCCTGAGAGCCGGTCTTGGTTTCAGCCAGTGTGATATCGGTGTGATCACCAATATACAGGCGGATCATCTCGGTCTGAGCGACATTCACAATCTGGATGATCTGGCTCGTGTGAAAAGCGTGGTGGTAAGAGCCGTCAAACCCGAAGGCTGGGCGATTTTGAATGCGGACGATGAAAACTGTCTGAAGATTGCAAAAGAGCTCGACTGTCACATCGCCTATTTCAGTATGGATGAAAATCAGCCGAATGTCAGACGACTGTCAAAAGACGGAAAAATCGTCTGTGTATATGAAAATGGATATGTGACCATCAAAAAAGGAGACTGGAAAATCAGGATTGAGAAAGTGACACAGATACCGCTGACCATCGGCGGAAAGGCGAAATTTATGATCGCAAATACGCTGGCTGCAACGCTTGCGGGTTATCTGGCCGGATTCAATTCGGAAGACCTGAGTCTGTCGCTGCAAACCTTTATTCCGGGTGCTGCACAGACACCGGGCCGAATGAACATTTTCAATTTCAGAAACTTCAAGGTGATGATCGACTTTGCACACAATCCGGAAGGATATCTGGGCATCGAAGATTTCCTGAGCAATATAGAATCGCCGCACAAGGTGGGAATCATTGCGGGCGTTGGTGACAGACGGGATGAGGACATCAAGGAATGCGGAAAAATTGCGGGCAGAATGTTTGATCACATCATCATTCGTCAGGAAAAACATTTGAGAGGCAGAACCGAAGAGGAAATCATCAATCTGATTTTGGAAGGAATTCAGGAATCGAACAGCGAAATCACTTATGAAATCATTCCAAAAGAAATTGAAGCAATAAAACATGCAATTAATATCGCAAAAGATGGTACCTTTATCACCGCTTTGAGCGATGTGGTCACAAATGCGATTGATATTGTTCAAAGCTATTTAGACAGAGAGAACGAGGGCGTTCTCAAAGATTAAAATACTTTTTTCATTTTTAATGGTTTTTATTTGGAAGCCTTACAGATCCAGAATTTGTAAGGCTTTTTTAAGAAATGATTTTTGGGGAATTGTATATATTTGAAGGTTGTCTGAAATCAAATTACAGTTAATTAATATCAATAAATGGAATATGTAAACAATGTATCTGATTCAAACAAATAAACTATCACCCTAAAAATGCCATTTACATTTTCACATCCCGCAATTGTTTTACCGCTTTCAAAACTTCCGAAAAATTGGATTTCATTGACCGGACTTGTTATCGGCAGTATGACACCCGACTTTGAATATTTTCTGAGAATGCAGGTCAAAAGCAGTTACAGCCATACAATTGACGGACTTTTTTGGTTCGATCTTCCATTGGGAATTTTACTCGCATTTGTTTTTCATAATTTGGTCCGTAACCGTTTGTTTGATCAGCTGCCTTTGTTTTTTAAATCAAGATTTTCAGGTTTTAAAGATTTCGACTGGAACAGTCATTTCAAAAAGAATTGGCCAATAATTCTGATTTCAATTTTGATCGGTGCAGCCTCTCACCTGCTTTGGGACAGTTTTACACATCAGACCGGATATTTTGTTCAATTAATTCCGGTTCTTACCAAAACGGTTGAAATTTTTCACATTCAAATTCCAGCTTTCAAAATATTGCAGCATTCAAGCAGCCTAATCGGCGGAATATTCATTGTTTTTGTAATCTTTAAAATGCCTGCTGACAAAAGCCTAAGTTCGAATATTAATCCAAAATATTGGCTGATTTTTTCAGTGATTACAATCCTGATTGTATTGATTCGAATTTTAACAGGTTTAAGCATCAGATCATACGGAAATTTGATTGTAACCGGAATATCAGCTGTATTAATTTCACTAATTTTGACGTCAATACTGATTTCAAATCCGAATGAAAAACAAAATTAAATTACTCATACTGCCGATTTTTTCGGTTTTTGCGCTTTCCTGTGCCAATTATATCAGACCGGTCAACACAGTAAAAAATCACAGTCTGATCAACGGCAATCCGGTGTTGAAAATAGATAGAGATACACTGTCTCTGAAAATGCTCGGCGATTACAGATTCAGCCAACCCAAGGACAGTCTGATTTTTACGACCAATAAAGAACTGAAGCAATTGCTGAAAAGAAAACAGCTTCGGCTGCCAAAAAAACAGATTCTGTTTACTTACACCAATATGCCGATTTACAACAATGTTTTTGGGTTTTATTACAATGACCTCAGCCTCGATTCAATTCGGAAACTGTATGATTTCAGCCCTAAGATTTCCTACACAAACGGGATGATGTACACTTATGAATATCAGGATAAAACCATAGCGGATATTTATCGTGAAACAGATCACGGGATCATCAGAATCATTTGCATCGGTCAGCCAAATTTTGACAGCGAAAGATTTCTGGTCAGTGAAGTTGAATATGTTTTCTTTGAAAACAATGAGAATTGGTGGCTTGAATAAATGATTTTTAAATGGAAATAAAATGGATTCAGAAAATAATTATATAGAAATCAACCGGCAGTCCTGGAACAAAAGAACCGAGGTGCATTTGAAATCAGCGTTTTATGATCTTGATAATTTCCTGAAAGGAAAAAGCTCATTGAATGACATTGAGTTGAATCTGCTTGGCGATATAAAAGGAAAATCAGTGCTTCATCTGCAGTGTCATTTTGGACAGGACAGCATTTCGCTCGGCAGACTCGGCGCAGATGTGACCGGCGTTGATCTTTCGGACAAATCAATCGACAGCGCAAAACAGCTGGCAAAACAGACCGATTCAAATGCAAAGTTTATCTGTTGCAATATTTATGATCTGCCCGAACATCTGAATCAGAAATTTGATATTGTTTTCACGACCTACGGCACCATTGGCTGGCTGCCCGATCTGGACAGATGGGCGAAAATCATTTCTAAATTTCTAAAACCCGGCGGAAAATTTGTGTTTGCCGAGTTTCATTCGGTCGTTTGGATGTTTGACGATCATTTTGAAAAAATCGGTTACAATTATTTCAATTCGGGACCCATTGCAGAAACCCAGACCGGAACTTATGCAGACAGGGATGCCGAACTGACATTGTCAGGTGTGTCATGGAATCACGGCATCAGCGAAGTCCTGAACAGCCTGATCAATAACGGACTTGAAATCAATTCGTTTGACGAGTATGATTATTCACCCTACAATTGTTTTGAAAAAACGGTTGAATTTGAACCCGGTAAATTCAGAATCAAACATTTGGAAAACAAAATCCCAATGGTGTATTCAATTTGCACAACAAAAAAATAAAATTATTTTTTTCGATTTTTTTAAATTAGCTTACTGAAAACGTCCCGGTCAGATCCTTCCGAACAGAGTAGCGATATTCCGTCCTGTCTGTCCCGGTGAGAAAACATACCGTCAGTTTCAGTCAATTATACACCCAGTTTCAATTATGCCGGCAAAAAATAAAAATCTTAAAATTTTGGTATCATTTGGAGTCCTTTTTCTGCTCTATCACGGTGCTGAATACATGATTGTTTTTCAAAACAGTGTGATCGGATTTTTTGGTTTTCAAATCCTTTTCTTCACAGCCGCTTATGTTTTGGGCAATTGGTACAAAGGCAACGGACTGACATGTTGGGGCTTGCCATTTGGCAGAAAATATTTTAAACTCATTCCAATCGGCATACTGTTCGGAATTCTCATGTATGCCCTTCCCTATTGTTTTTCACTAATTGCAGGAATCGAAGAAATCACTGTTTTTCCAAAATGGATGATATTAATCCAATCCGTACTGCCTTTTGCATTCGGCGTGCTGTTTTCATCTTTTTCTGAAGACATACTGACGAGAGGTTTGATTTATTCGCATTTCAATACCCGGATCGGTACGAATTGGCTGATCCTTTTATCAGCTTTGATTTATTTGCTCAATCACATTTACAGACTGAATGACGGTTTGGAAGCTTTGCTCTATATTTTTCTTTTGGGAATCGTTTTGGTCATTCCGCTGATATTCACAAAAAATTTATGGCTGACCGGCAGCATGCATTGGGCAGGTAATACCTTCTTTTTTGCAACCCATAATGTCATTCAGACCGAAAACAACAATCAGTTTATTTCTTCCAATTATTTGTTTGCAGCTTTCCTGTTTTTGTTTGTTCCCGTCATTTGGCTAATCAGCAGGAAACTGGGAAAGCAGAAAGCTTAAAACCCGGTTCTCTTATCATAAACTCAGAAAATCCAATTTCAAATTCTGAAGAAAACAACTCCGGTCCTTTATATTATTGGCAGAATTCCGGTGATTAAAATCATTTCTTTATTCTCAATCAATTCACTGTAATTAAGCATTTTACAATACTTAATCCTAAAGGTTACCGATTAGATTATTCGGATATTTTTGCTTAAATTTGATTTGCAGCAAACAGTTGATTTTCCGGTTTGTGAAAAATGGCGAAAGCAGAAATCGTATGTTGCGTTGAGACGGTTTTGACATTTAAAATATTAACAAATTAAATTCTAAAATCATGGCAACATTTTTAAAAACCATCCGCAACACCGTCAAACATTGGTATGTATCCGCAATTATCGGTGTGTTGTTTATCGCTTTCGGACTGTATGTTTTCACGGTTCCGGTTGAGGCCTATGAGTCATTGGTCCTTCTTTTCAGTCTCTCATTTCTGATTTCGGGTATTCTGGACATCTGGTTTTCGGTTGAAAATCGGGATGAACTGGAAGGCTGGGGCTGGTATCTCGCCAGCGGGATTTTAAGTCTGCTGATCGGAATACTGCTGTTTGCAAAACCGTTGACAGCGGCCGCAGTTCTTCCGGTTTTTGTAGGTTTTGTATTGCTCTTCCGCTCTTTTCAGGGATTGGGATTTGCTTTCGAACTGAAAAACTACGGCGTGATGAACTGGGGCAATCTAGCCATTCTCAGCGTTTTGGGTATCGTATTCTCGATCATCCTGCTTGCCAATCCGATTTTTACCGGACTTTCTTTGGTGGTATTTACCGCTTTGACCTTTATTTTTGTGGGCATATCCGCAATCGTATTGTCATTTCAGTTGAAACAGCTCAAAACTTTCCCGACAAAAGTCAAAAAAGATTTGAAAGACAAAATCGATGATCTGAAAGATGAATATTACAAAGCCATCAATGATCAAAACAACTGATTAAAAAAAATCAAAAAGCGGGTCGGTGAATTCCGGTCCGCTTTTTTTAATTTTGTTTTCTTTAATTTGGATAAACAAACTTTCAAAAATTTGATTTCTGAAAAAAACCGCATTCATACTGCCAATTCTGATTCTGTTCGTTCTGAGCTGCAGCCGAAACGATCAGACCGACCGAATTGAGAAAATCAGAATCGACACACCCGATGATTTCAGAAACCGATCCATACTGTCAAATCATTCGTCCGCGCTGATCGGAATCGATATCTCTCATTATCAGGGCGAAATTGAATGGCAAAAACTGAATACGGTTTATGACCAATATCCGATCCGGTTTATATTTGTCAGAGCCACTATGGGTGTGGACGGAAGAGATCTGACCTACCACAGAAACTGGCAGGCGATCAGACAGTCCGAAATGACCGGAGGTGTCTATCATTATTATCGGCCCAATGAGAATTCAACGCTTCAGGCACAGAATTATATTCAGAACGTTCGGCTGATGCCGGGTGATTTTGTACCCATACTCGATATCGAAGAACTGCCGACCATTCAAAGCATGGACCGGCTGAAAACCGGAATTCAAAACTGGCTGAATATTGTTGAAAATCATTTTGGTGTCCGTCCGATGATCTATTCGCACAGTCATTATTACAACAATTATCTGTCGGCCGGTTTCTCGCGCTATCCGACCTGGATTGCAAATTACAGCATCTATGNNCAACCGCAACTGGCACTGCTGGCAGTTTACCCAAACCGGTTATGCAAAAGGGATCAAAGGAAAAGTCGATATCAATATTTTCAACGGTTCGGCTGCCGATCTCAGTCTTCTGACCATCCGCTGACCAACCGCCAAATCAGCCGTTTTCATTATCTAAATCTGCTCAAAAGATAAGACAGGTCATAGTTTTTGTCTGCTGTTGTTTCTAATTTTAATCTTGTAAAAAACGGATTAAAATTTAAATTATGATCAACACAACTTTTCCAAGCGATATTGAAATCGCTCAAAATGCAGACATTCGTCCGATTGCTGAAATTTCAGAGAAGCTGGGCATCAGTGGTGACGATCTTGAATTGTACGGAAAATACAAAGCAAAAATTCCGCTGAGTTTCATCGACAAAGAAAAGATGAAAAATTCAAAACTGATACTGGTGACTGCAATCAATCCTACACCTGCGGGCGAAGGAAAAACCACGGTTGCGGTCGGTCTGGCCGACGGAATGAACAAGATCGGGAAAAAGACGACAGCCGTTTTGAGAGAACCCAGTCTGGGTCCGGTTTTCGGCATCAAAGGCGGTGCTGCCGGAGGCGGATATGCACAGGTTATCCCAATGGAAGATATCAATCTTCATTTTACGGGTGATT
>JRYL01001945.1_pt1 | contig 38999 bp, 38 predicted proteins | sample 235391 | NCBI WGS metagenome assembly JRYL01 (sample SAMN03074223, study PRJNA261481) | activated sludge metagenome | biome: Wastewater Treatment Plant; feature: Wastewater; material: Activated sludge; isolation source: activated biomass of a wastewater treatment plant treating wastewater from... ...
GGGTTATGAGCCCGACGAGCTACCTACTGCTCCACCTCGCGATTTGGACTGCAAATATACAAACTATTTATACATCCGCAAAATTTCATGCTTTTATCGGCGGATTATTTTCTATGAAGTTGACAGCCAGATCGGGATCGTCTGTCAGATACAGCAATTCCTTGTATTTTTTACCGACAGAAAGCTGATGAAGCACCGAATATAGCGCAGTATCCTCGGTATATCTCTTTTTCCCGAGAAAAACCATCGGGCTGTAAAAACCCGAAGTTCCGTAATGATTTTGTGCAGCTTCCTGAAAAATTTCCTGAGTCGTTCCGGCACTGCCCGGCGCATAAATAATTCCGTAAAGACAGATTGTCAACAAGGTATCTTCGCGTATGCTGTTTGAAAAATATTTTGCAATGTGACAGGCAAAAGGATTGGACGGTTCGTGTCCGTAAAACCAGGTTGGAATGGCCAAACTTTCCTTTCCATCCGGATATTTCTCGAGGACAGATCTCGCTCGGTCAAAATAATTCGGACAGAGATAATCGAGCTGTCCCTCCTCATCATAACAGAGATCTGACAATTCGGTAATCGCATCAATCAGATCTTCCTCGCTGTATTTTCCGAAATAAGCACCCAGATTTGCAGCTTCCATAATGCCGGGTCCGCCGCCGGTCGCTACAAAATAACCAAGCTCTGAAAACTGTCTGGCTGCAATTGCAACCTTTGTATAAAATTCTGAACCTCTTCGTGCTGAATGTCCGCCCATAAAACCGACAATCTTTTTTTGGGTCATCCCCGATTCGTCATATTCGATAATGTTTCTGAGCGCCACATCGATCGAATAATCATGAATCCGCTGTGCCATCGCCTCATCCATCGGCGGATTGTTTTTGGTCTGCAAAAAATGATTGTAAATTTTCAGATCGACCGTATTTCTCGAATCTTCAGAAACCGGTTCAAGCAGTTCCTGCCAGGAATAAAGATCCGACCGATGCGGTTTGTACGGCAGTTTTGAAAATCTTGGATAAACCACTGCTCCGCTGCTGATCAGATGGATCGCATCTTCCTTTTTTAATTTACAGCCCAAAAAGGTTGCTCCCTTTACATTTATTTTTGACCAGTCAATGTCATCATGTTTGAAATCAAGCCCCTGAATGACTTTTCCTTTCAGATTGCCGGTTTCAAAAATAACATTGTTCCACTGGGTCTTTGACAGAATCAGGTTTGTAATTTTTTTTAATGACATGGATTAATTCATTTAACTAAATTGGAATTGAAAAATATCGGCTCAAAGAAATTTTTTCCTTCTGAACCAGAAAAATATGACTGCAACGATAACAAACATCACCGCCAGAACGACAAAATAAGCCCATTTGTAATCGAGTTCGGGCATATAGCTGAAGTTCATTCCGTACACACCGACGATAAAGGTCAGTGGCAGAAAGAATGCCGAAAAGACGGTCAGAATCTTCATGATTTCGTTTGAACGAAGATCAGAAATTGAAATCGTCAGTGTAAAAAGATTTTGAAGATCGTTTGAATTCTGGGTATGCAGATGCAGCAGTTTCTGATTGAGTTCGATCAGATCGAGAAATGCAGATTTGTGTTTTGCCTGATGCTTGTATTCATTCAGGGTTTCGTGTGTACGCATCATCAGGGTTTTGCAGGCATCGGCTTCTCTTTTCAGCTGATAAAGCTGTTTGAGTTTTTGTTTGATTTCTCTTTCGTCGTCCAAAAGTGATTTTTCGTATTCTTCAATTTTTTTTGCAATATTCTCTGCAGGCTCAAGATAGGTATTCAATGCCTCTCTCAAAATTTCATGATAAAGCCGTCTGGGTGTCCACTGATGTTTCGGGTTTTCGGACTGAAGTTTTGAAAGAATTTTGTCCCAAAAAGGAACCTCTTTCTGATGGACCGTAATCAGAAAATCATTACCGAAAAAAATTCCGATCTTGTGACTGAATTCACGGATTACAAACGAATACGATCTTTTGTCACGGCTGTAAAAACGGATCAGTAAAAAATCAAAATTGTCGTTGTTTTCGTATTTTGGAAGATGTTCTGCCTCTATCGCATCCTGAATGGTCAGAGAACTCAGATTAAATCGGTTCATGTATTCTTCCATTCCGGCTTTGTCCGGATTTTTCAAATCATACCAGACAAAACTTTCATCCTTGTATAAGACTTTATCCATTCCTTTCTGAAATTCGAATCCAATATAATAAGATTCTGAATACGATTGGGAATTTTAAATACAGTTTCTGATTTTAGCGCTTTAATAATCGTTTCAGTGTGCTTATCTTTGCAGCCCAAAACAAATTAAAGATGAGCGGACTGATAGAAGAATTGCAATGGAGAGGTATGATTCACAACATTATGCCCGGAACTGAAGAACAGCTTGAAAAAGAAATGACTTCGGCCTATTGCGGATTTGATCCGACCGCAGATTCGCTCCATGTGGGCAGTCTGGTGCCGATTCTTCTGCTGATGCATCTTCAGCGTCACGGTCACAAACCGATCGCTTTGGTCGGCGGTGCAACCGGAATGATCGGTGATCCGACCGGAAAATCTCAGGAAAGAAATCTGCTGGATGTTCAGACTTTGAATCTGTATGTTGACGGTATCCGTTCGCAGTTGGAAAGATTTCTGGATTTTGACGAATCAAAACCAAATGCTGCTCTGCTGGTCAACAATTACAACTGGATGAAGGATTTTACATTTCTTGATTTTGCAAGAAATGTGGGCAAACACATCACCGTCAATTATATGATGGCAAAAGATTCGGTCAAAAAAAGACTGAGCGCCGATTCTGCTGTAGGCATGTCGTTTACCGAATTTACCTATCAGCTGATGCAGGGCTATGATTTTCTGCATTTGTACAAAAACCTGGGCGTAAAACTTCAGTTTGGCGGTTCTGACCAGTGGGGAAATATCACAACAGGAACCGAACTGATCAGAAGAACCGTTCAGGGTGAAGCATTTGCATTTACCTGTCCGCTGACTACAAAAGCCGACGGAAATAAGTTTGGAAAAAGCGAAGGCGGTGAAAATATCTGGCTCGACAAAAACAGAACTTCTCCTTATAAATTTTATCAGTTTTGGCTGAATCAGTCTGATGAAGATTCAGAGAAATACATTAAAATCTATACTTTCCTGACTCAGAATGAAATCACTGAATTGGTTGAAAAGCACAAGTCAGAGCCTCATTTGAGACAATTGCAGAAAAGACTTGCAGAAGAAGTAACCAAAATGGTTCACGGCAAAGAAGAGCTTGAAAATGCGATTAAAGCTTCAGAAGTTTTGTTCGGAAAATCAACTGCCGAAGATTTGAAATCATTGAATGCAGCTACTTTTCTGGCGGTTTTTGAAGGTGTTCCTCAGGCCAATATTTCAGTCTCAGACTTGGAAAACGGAATCAATATAGTGGATGCTTTGACGGACAGCAGCGGATTTTTGAGTTCAAAAGGTGAAGCAAGAAGAGATCTGAAAGCCAATTCAATTTCTGTCAACAAAGAAAAAGTTTCTGAAGATTATACCATTTCAAAATCAGATCTGATTTCTGAAAAATACATACTGCTTCAGAAAGGAAAGAAAAATTATTTTATACTGATTGCTGAATAATTGAAGCTGTCAGCTGCTGACGGTTTCATGATCGCTGTCTGATTTCATCTTTTTTTCCTCCAGCTTTTGTTTCAGATTGATCTCGTTATCGGTCATCTTGAGATTGCCCGAATATTTTCCGCCCATTTCAACCGAGAAACGATTGACGGTCAGATTTCCTTCGAGTCTTCCGGATTCCATGATATAGAGATCACGGCATTCAAGATCGCCGATGAGTTTTCCGTAAACAATGATGTCGATGCTTTTCAGTTTGCCGATGATTTCGGCTTTTTCGCCCAATATGATTCCTTTGCTCAGCTCAACATTTCCTTCGACTTTTCCGTCAATTCGGATGGCGCCGCTGCCGATGATATCTCCTTTGATTGAAATTCCTTCTGCAATCACGGTGTCGATCGGCATATTGGCCAAACTCTTCGAGTTTTTTTCAGATTTACTTTTGTTAAACATGGCTTATAGATTTAAATATTCCTGGGGATTGATTTTTTCATCGCCTCTGATGATTTCATAATGCACATGAGGTCCGGTGCTTCTTCCGGTACTGCCTAATTTTCCGATAATTTCGCCTGATTTTACTTTTTGACCTTCTTTCACATTAATTTCCGACAAATGACCGTAAAGGGTTTTGAAATCATTTTTGTGACGAATCACCACACAGTTTCCGTATCCGCCTTTTCGGCCGGCAAATTCAACCGTACCGCCTGCAGTGGATCGGATTGGTTCACCGATTTCTCCGCGCAGATCGACTCCTTTGTGACCTTCAAATCCTCCGCCGCCAAACGGATTATGCCTGACACCGAAATGCGATGTCTGTTCGCCTTCATGCGGTTTTCCGATCGGTGTATTTTTAATCAGACTCTCCATCTTTTGAATGTCTTCTGCATAGAGTTCCGCAATTTCATTGATATCGGTTACTTCAAATTCCACCGGTCCGCCTGCATTTTCAAAGTCAAGCGGTGTCAGTCCGCGATCTTCCATAAAACGGTTGATCCGGTCCATGCTCTGATTGATCGATTCAAACGACTGTTTCGCTTTTTCGATGTCGATTGCGTTTTTGATCTGGTTTGCCCTTGCAAGTTTTTCTTTGTAGATGGTGGTGTAGTAATTGCTCGTATTTTCATAAATGAAAAAAGCAATCACCAGCCCGAAACCGAGAAAGACTGTAGCTGCTATCAGCAGATACTTTTTCCAATGAAGCAGAATTGAGGTTGGTATCTGAATGGTCTTCTTGCCCTTTCCCTTTGTATCGGCAAAAAGGACAGAGGTTTTGTGTTTTAGCATAGCCCTAGTGTGTTAAAAAAGGACTTAAAGGTACTGTATTCAATTACAGGCAACAAGTTTTTAACAAAACTTTATCATAAAACAAAACCCTCCAAATTGAGGAGGGTTTGTTTGTAATTATTTAATTATCAATTGTTTATTTCTTAATGATCTTAAAGGTTTCCACTTTGTTTCCTTCAAGCATCACTCTGAACACATAAGTACCCGGAGCAAGTGTTTTCATACTGATTCTGCCATTGTTCAGCTTCAATCCGTCAATCATCTTCTGACCTGCAAGATTGAATACGGAAACAGATTCAACCGGTTTTTTGGAACTGATATTCAGTTCGTCTTTCACCGGATTTGGCCAATACGCAAAATCTGAATCAGTAATATCGTTTGTACCGACAAAACCGCAATCACCCGCAACAAAGAATACAGTATCCAGATTGTCATCATTCGGATTCCAGGTTGTTCCGTCATCGTCGCTCATATGTGCAGGCGACCCCTGTGTATTGGCAGAAGTTGCGAGCCACCAAACCACAGTTCCGCTTGGAACAGTCATTTTGGGTTCAATCCAGTAAGTACCTTCAGTCAGTAAAATCTGCAGATTCGGGTCCACATCATAAACCAGATGATAGATCGGATCTCCAAATGCTGATGCATAAGCAATCGCCTCGGTCGGAACTGCATTTTCAATTGTATAAAGCACTTCTCCCGGCATTCCCATATTGTCTTCACGGATATTGATGGTCGCATTGTCCGGAATTTCAGGCTGATTTACATCGATGGTAATCTGTCTCACCAACAATGTCATATCCGGTTCGATGGTGAAATCATCCGCCACTCTGTAAACAGCTGACTCGGTAATATTAAACGCATCGTCAAATGAAGAAGTGATACCGTCACCAAATACACAGCTGAAATCCGGCTCTTCAATGATAATCGGATCACCGCACTGAATCAGTCGGTCTCTGAAAGTCGTATCCGAATTGCACTGATCATCCAAATGGGTATAGAATCTGTAAGCACCATTCTGATCAAACGTCCAAACCAACGGGCTTTGACCGAAGGCTAGACTCTCGGTTCCGTCTTCATCCGAAATTGTGATAAAATCGGTTTCTACAGAACTTGAGAAAGTATATTCAACACCAGCAGTCAGATGGACGATCGAATATTCACCCGGCCATGCAATATCAGCCACCACCTCAGGTGAACCGAAACAAACCGGCGTATAATCGCCCCACTGCCCAAACGGTGCATCCAGACAGCCGCTTTCTTCAGGAATTTCTTCACAGTCGCCTGCAACAAAGAACACCATATTGATCTCAGCATCATACACTTCCCAGCTTGCACCGCTGTCAAATGACCAGACCGCAGGCGCACCTGTCGAACCGGCAGCAGTTGCCACCCACCAGACATCGCCTTCGCCTGAAGCTGTCATTTCGGGCTGTATCCAATAAGTTCCTTCACCCAAAACGATCGGTGTAACCAGATCAAAGGTCAGATGATAAACCGGATCTCCAAATGAAACTGCATAAAGCACAGACGAGGTCGGTGCCATTTCAGCGGTTTCAATTATGTTTCCGGGTACACCGCCATTATCTTCACGAATATTGAACACTGCATTGTTCGGAATTTCAAGCTGATTCACATCCATCGTAATTTGTCTGATTGTAAATTCGATTCCTTCTGCAACTGTATAATCATCTGCTGCCATTACAAAATCAGAATCGCTGATCAGAATTGCATCATCCAGTGACTGGGTGATGCCGTCACCCTGGAAACAGTCATAATCAGGTTCTTCAATAATAACCGGACTTCCGCATTGTATGATTCTTTCTCTGAATGAATTGTCAGTATTGCACTGATCGTCAAGATGCGTATAGAATCTGTACGCAGCCGTTGTATCGGGTGTAAAAACTACCGGACTCTGACCGTAAGCCAAAGATGCGGTTCCGTCTTCATCAGAAATTGTGATAAAATCGGTTTCTACAGAACTTGAGAAAGTATATTCAACACCTGCAGTCAGATTTACAATCGAATATTCACCGGTCCACGCCAGATCAGCAACCATTTCGGGTGTTCCTGTACAGAAAGGTGTATAATTGCCCCACTGACCGTTTGGCGCATCAAGACAACCCGGATCTTCTGGTGCCAATTCGGCATCCACAGTCATATCGTCAACCACAACACCGTAACCCCAGTTGTTCAGACCTTCAAAAGCGATATAATAATCTGATTTTCCGGCAGATTCGGGCAAATCAAGTGTCACTTCTGTCCAGGCATTTGCATTTGAAGTATAAACTGCTCCCGGAATTACTGTCCAACTGCCGTCAGCAGAATCTTTGTAATAAACTCTCAATTCATTCTGATCGCCAACCCAAGACTGATTTGCATACCAGAAATTCAGTGTTGCATTCTGCATGGCTGAAAAATCAAATCTCGGCGAAGTCAGTTTTGTTGCAAACTGCACATAAGTTTCTGCAGAGAAGTTTGCATTTTTTGCGCCTCCGTGTGCAGTTTGAACAGAGCCGCCGTTACCGGCACCCGCCCTGTAGGTCCAATTGACCGTACCGTTTACAAATTCGTTAAGCCAGCAGTCTCTTAAAGGACTGTCGTCTTCAAAAGTCTCGGTAAAAGGAAAACTGTCAATCACCGCAGTTTCGCAGGTCTCTCCAGGAGGTTCTGAATCACAGTTCAAATCTGTATATGTCGCCTGAGTTCCGCCGTTCAGTCTGCCCGAAACCAAAACTCCGTTTTCGTTTGAAACTTCATAATGCGGCTTGTTGTCGTTTGAAGCTCCCATCGCCTCTATGTAAAAAGTCAGCGGTCCCTCAGAAATCACCGCTTTGGTCTCGTCATAACCCAGACTGTAATTTCCGCCCGAAATCAGTGTATTGTTCGAACTGTCTTTCAGCGTCCAGCTTACTTCATCTCCAAAGAAATCATCCCAGACATGCACCGTCCAGGTGCAGCCTTCATTTCCGGCCGGATCAGCATCGTCACATTCGCCTGAAACGGTCATAAGACCTTCAACATGTTCACCTCCGGTATCCTCATATACCTGCCAAATCGATCCGTTGAGCGACTGCCATGTGGGATAGGTTGCAGATGGTGTTTCATAAAGTGAAGACACCCAATAGGCAAAATTGGAAGTCGTAGTCAAAGCAGTCGAAATTCCTACCCAAAAATGCTCATCTTCAGTAGCGGGATTGTTAAATTCAATCGGAGTCGGCATCGTAATTTCAACTGTCCACTGCGGATAACCGGTTTGACCAAATACGCCGTTTTCAGTAATGCTTGCACTCAGTCCATAATAGGCAGCACCTATCTGTGCGCCCACTCCCTGCATATTGTCCTTATAAAATGAAACATCAAAAGTAGTCGGCATTCCGCTCAGTGTGACTACTTCAAGTTTTATGGTCTGAAGCGAAAATTTTGTCCCGCCGGGAACAATAAAATCATTGGCAGCCTTCAGGTGATTGGATCCGGCATCCACAAAACCGACACCGTTGTATGTATCACCTGTGAATATCTGAGAGCAGCTTTCGGGAGCCAAAACCGAAAAATCTTCAAAAAAATAAGTTTTATCAGCTGAATTGAAAAGATTAAAAGTCGAAGCGGCTGTTTGCGTTTCTGCCTTAAAATAAAATCCTCCGGTAAAAACCTTTTGATTAAGATTCAAAGACCGGAGTTGAAAATCTTCTGATTGTGACTGAAAACCGTCTGACTGCCAAGGCGCAGCAACCAATTGAGCCGTCAAAATCAGAAATGCAGACAGCCCCAAAAAAAGCGATCTGACTGAAAATAAATTATACATCATCTTTCTTTAATTAAATTTTGGACTAAATTATAAAAAATATAGTTCCTGACTTACTCATTTTAAGCCTTATTTTTGCAGTTTATGGAACTGAAATTTCAATCTTACAGCCTCAGATTCAAAATTCCGGGCGGCACTTCGAGAGGTGTGCTGACCGAAAAAGAGACCTTTTTGATCAATCTGAGATTAAACGATTCAAAAGAAACCGAATTTTATGGTGAAGCCGGACTGTTCAGAGGTCTGAGCGCCGATGACAAACCCGGTTATGAACAAAAACTGAAATCGGTTTGTGAGCATTTTGATTTCAACAACTCCGGCTGGTGGGAAAATTTGAGAGAATATCCTTCCATACAGTTCGGGCTTGAGCAGGTGTTGAAAGGAAAAGAAGTTTATGAGAAAAAATCAGTTACCGACGAATTCAATCCGATACTTTTTCCGTCCGAATTTACAGAAGGAAAAAAAGGAATCCGAATCAACGGTTTGATCTGGATGGGAGATGTTGAATTTATGAAATCTCAGATCAAAGAAAAATTGGCCCAAAACTTCAAATGCATCAAACTCAAAATCGGTACAGACTGGGAATCAGAGAAGGAAATTATTAAAAATCTCAGAAAAGAATTCAAAAAACAGGATTTGGAACTCAGAGTCGATGCAAACGGCGCATTTGATTTTGAACAGTCGAAAACGGTTTTGAAAGAATTGGCGGAACTCAATATCCATTCTATCGAACAGCCGATCAAAGCCGGACAGATTCAGGAAATGGCAGCGCTTTGTGAATCTGCGCCGACACCGATCGCGCTTGATGAAGAACTGATCGGCGTGTTTTATCGATCCGAAAAACAAAAACTGATTGAAACGATTCAGCCGCAATACATTATTCTGAAACCAAGTCTGGTTGGCGGTTGGAAAGGCAGTGAGGAATGGATTGAAATTGCAGAAAAACAAAATTCGGGCTGGTGGATTACCTCTGCATTGGAAAGCAATATTGGTCTGAATGCCATCGCACAGTGGACTTATACGCTAAACAACGCTATGCCGCAGGGATTGGGCACCGGATCTTTGTTTCGAAATAATTTTCATTCAAGACTGAAAGTCATCGGTGAAGAACTGTTTTTTATTTAATTTTGAATCATGAATAAAAGTTTATTTCTTTTTGGATTTGCATCATTTTTTTTGTGGTCATGTTCGATGAGCAGTCTGCCAAAAAATGAAAAGGAAAAAATTCTGGCTTTGTCCGAGATTACTGATTTTCAGCAGGAATTGATGGATGAATGGAACGATCCGGAAACTACGCCTTTGCATGAGGATGAAAAAGCAGCTTTCAAAGGCATCACATTTTTTCCGGTCGATCTGAAATACAGAATCAATGCTGATTTCAAACCGATCAAAAACGGAAAAACACTCCCCTTCCCGACTTCTGCCAACAAAATCAAATATTTCAAAGAATACGGAAAAGCAATATTCACTTTGGATTCAAAACAGTTTGAGCTCACTCTGTATCAGTCGGAACCGCTTCATTCAGAAGGTGATGAATCATTGTTTTTACCGTTTATGGATGAAACCGGCGGTGAAACATCATACGGAGGCGGAAGATATATGGATTTGAATATTTCTGATATCAAAAACGGAAAAATTCTGATTGATTTCAATCTGGCGTACAATCCGTATTGTGCCTACAGCAAATATTACAACTGTCCGATTCCGCCGGCAAACAATTATCTGGAAACCGAAATCAAAGCGGGCGTCAGCTATCAGCAATGAAAATACTCGATTTTTCAAAAAATAATTTTGAACCGCTGAATCCTGAAATTCAGTGGCAGAAATCGATACTTGATTTTTTGGAAGAATGGAATTCAAAAGATGATTTTGTCATTGCGCATACTTCGGGTTCTACCGGAAAGCCAAAAGAAATCAGACTGCCAAAATCGGCAATGCGTTTGAGCGCAAAACTGACCGCTGAATTTTTTGATTTGAAAACCGGAAATACAGCTTTGCTTTGTATGCCGGTAAATTTTATTGCGGGAAAAATGATGATTGTGAGAGCATTCGAACTCGGTTTGAAATTGTATTGCACCGAACCAAAAGCAAAAATCGATCTGACCAAATATCCAAAGTTTGATTTTGTACCGATGACTCCGATGCAGGTTGAAAAATCATTTGATTCGATTCACAAAATCAGAACGCTGCTGATCGGCGGTGCGCCTTTGTCGGATGAATTGAGGAATCAATTACTCAAGACAAAAACCGATGCATACGAATCCTACGGAATGACCGAAACCATCACCCATATCGGGCTGAAGAGAATTTCAGAAAAATCTTTTCAATGTCTGAATCGGGTTGAAATCAGAAAGGACGAAAGAAATTGTCTGGTGATTAAGACACCTTATTTTGATGATGAAATCGTGACCAATGATCTGGTTGAAATCATCGATCAAAAACATTTCAAATGGCTGGGTCGTTTTGACCATGTGATCAATTCGGGCGGCATCAAACTGATTCCGGAACAGATCGAGGAAAAAATAAAACCTTATATCCAACAGGAATTTATCATCAGTTCGCTTCCCGACAAAACTTTGGGTGAAAAACTGGTATTGATTATTGAAGGTGAAAAATTTGATCTTTCAATTCCAAAAGATGTATTGGATAAATTCGAAAATCCGAGGAAAATTTATTTTATCAAAGAATTTCCAAGAACCGAAAGCGGAAAAATTAAAAGACAGGCATTAAAAGAAATTTGTCAAAATCAGATTTGAATCATTCCTTTTTTGAAGCCAGAATCACAAAATCACTCACGCGATAATTCGGTTCATTGACGCCATCGGTATTTACGCTAATGTCTCCTATTAACACTTTGATTTGATAAGGCCCCAAATCGGTCAGAACAGAAAGATCGTCAACTTGTTTGTCATTTATTAAATCTGAATTTTCATCGACAAACTTTTTAATTTCAGGCATCAGATCTTTTTCAAATTTATCATTCAAAGTCAGTATGAACTGGTTTGATTCTCTGTCAATTTTCAAAATATCCCCACCGATATTAAACTTTTTACCGCTTTCTCCAACAAAAGGAATCAGATAATCATAATCTTCTGTTTCGTAGGAGGTTTTTAAATTTTCAATCGTATAATACTGATAATCTGAATATTCCGAACCTTTCTCATAAATAATGTTGCTGAATTTGTTTCTGAAATTCCAGCTTCTGTATCCCGACAGTTTAGTTTTTGACGGAATGTCATCAACCAATGTCAGCAGATAATCCAACTGACCGCGTTCGTCAAGAAATATAAATTTATCAGAAATTTCATCAACCACCTCACTTTTTACTTCCCGGCTAAAATCAATTTTTCCGTCTTTCAGCAGTTTGTTTTCAGTCAGCACCTTCATCAGATTATTTTTCTGACTGTTTTTTGCAACCGAAAATGCATTTGCAAACGGCATCAGCAGACTGAAAATTCCAAATACAAAAAGTGATATCGGAATAAATTTAATGCCCGGATTTTTCTTCAGTGCAAAATAACCGACCACCAGCGTCAGCCACAATGCAAGCAGCACCACATAGTATCTGGCTTCAGTAAATCCGTATTCGAGCAGTCGGGTGAAAATCGCAACAAAAAGAAGTACAAGAAGCGGAATCAAAGTATAATAAAACATTTTGCCGAATATCCTCACCCATGACTTTGCATCCTCTCCCCTGAGCGGATGAACCAGCAGCAGAGCGAGAATCCCGACCATCGAATAAACCAGCACCAGATAGGAAACCCAGCCTCTGGGCAGTTCCCAGTTGATCAGGATTTTGATCGAATACAGATAAAGAATCACCACATAAATGATCAGCAGCGGAATCAGAACAAACTGGGTGAAAAATTTGAGTACGTTCGGATAATCTGATTTTTCCTCAAGTTTTTTCAGACCGTCACCCGTAAACAGCAGAAAGATCAGCGTGCTGCCAAAAATCAGAAAGAACATAAACGTATCCGGATAGATATTTCCGTCAAAATCCATATTGAACAGATTGTCCACAGCGGTAATCGCCAGTTCGACACCACCGCATAGAACACCCGTGAAAACCACAGTCAGAAAGAAATTGACAAAAAGTTTTTTGTTGTATTCCCAAAAATCGGTTTCTGAATTTTCGGATTTCAAAAAAGGCACAAACGCAACCAGCAAATGTGAAAGCACATAGGATGGCGCAAAAAGAAAAAAGTATTTGACCGTAAAATCATCCTCGTCAGCAGGCAGCAAAAAATAAAAACCAATCACAAANNTTGAGTGCAATAAAGTTCTGAACTTCGTTTTCATAATCACTTTCAATCAAAAAGATTGCAGCGGCGGTCATTGTCAGCGACATCAAAATCGTAACCGGATATTTGTTTGCGGCTGATTTTATTCTGCCGAGTGTTTCATTGATTTTTTGGTTCATTTTCAGGCTTAAATTTTAGTTTTTTATCAATTCAATCAGACCGTTTCCTCTTTTGGCAGAATCTCATAAACACCCAGCTGTTCAGGCAAAATCGTATTTTCAAAAACCGGTTTGGCTTCATCCAAAAAGACCGAAAGATCTTCGTATCGGTTTGAAAAATGCCCCAAAATTAACTTTCCGACTTCTGCATCTCTGGCGATCATCGCAGCTTCTCTTGCTGTGGAATGTGCCGTCCTGTCGGCCATTTCCTGAAGATCGCTCAAAAAAGTGGATTCGTGATACAGCAGATCGACACCTTTGATGATCGGAACAATCTCGGGCCAATAACAGGTATCCGAACAAAATGCATAAGACTGTGTTTTTGGCGGATCAAATGTCAGTTTCGAATTTGGAATTAGTTCTCCGTTTTCGAGTTTGAAATCCCTGCCTCTTCTCAGATTTTCATAATCGCAGATTTCAATTTCGGGATAACCGTGAATCGCATCTATATTCAGCTTTCTGAGTTTTGGTTTTTCACGAAACAGATAACCGTTGGTGTAAATCCTGTGCTGAAGCGGAATGGTGAAAACCTCAACTTTTTCATCCTCATAAATTTTTACAGATTCGGTTTTGTCCAATTCTGTAAACAACAGTTCATAAGTACACTTTGATTCGGTATGTCTGAGCTGATTCATGATGAAATCCTGAATCCCTTTCGGACCAAAAATATGAAGCGGTGATTCTCTTCCCAGCAGCTGAAAAGAGCTGATCAGACCGATCAGACCAAAGACATGATCGCCGTGAAGATGTGAAATAAATATATGATTGATTCTTGAAAATTTTGCTTTTGCCTTTCTCAGCTGAACCTGGGTTCCTTCGCCGCAATCGATCAGAAACATTCTGCTTTCAACTTCTAAAAGCTGAGCGGTCGGTGCAACTTTTCGTTTTGGAACTGCAGAATTATAACCCAGTATGGTTAATTTTAAACTCATTTCGGATAGATATTTTTAATCTCAAATCAAAAAACCGTCTTTGGCTTTTTGCTGATGAAGATAGAAAAATCAGTTGTTTTCCACAAAGTTAATCAATTTCTGAACTGCCCCGGCTCTGTGACTGATCTGATTTTTCTCGTTCAAATCCATTTCCGCAAATGTCAGTCCATAACTTTCAGGAACAAAAACCGGATCATATCCAAAACCTTCCGAACCTCGAATTTCATCAATGATTTCACCGTGAATTTCACCCGAAAGAAAATGAATTTCATTCTTCCAAAACAGACAGATCACAGTTTTGAAATAAGCTTTTCGGTTTGATTTGGTTTTTAATTCTTTGAATAATTTCTCAATATTGTCAGCCGAATTTCCGGTTCCTGCATATCGTGCCGAATACACACCGGGTGCACCCTCAAGCGATTCAACAAACAATCCGGTATCGTCTGCAAAAACATTTTTTCCGTAAATTTTATAAATCGTTTCTGCTTTGATCCTTGAATTTTCTTCAAGCGTATTTCCGTTTTCTTCAATTTCCTGATGAAAACCAATATCGTTCAGCGACAGCAGATGAATATCTTTTGACAGAACCGCCCTGATTTCATTGACTTTATTTTCGTTGTGAGACGCAAAGATCAGCTCCATTCGGTTTTGTTTTTTGTTAATTTATAAATTATCCAGCCGCAAATGATCGCAAGAAAAAAGAAAATTGTCACACTTATAAAATTATTCGGATTGCTGACACTGCCCTCAAGCGTCCCTTCTTTGATCATAAACACAAACGAAATGGTATTGTTCAGCGCATGAAGAAACATACACAGCCAGAGCGATCGGGTCCGGTAATAGACAAAACCGAAGATCGCACCCAGAAAACCGGCGGCTATAAACTGCCACGGATTCAGATGCGCAGCGCCAAACAGCAGCGAACTGACGATGATTGCAACAATGGGTGAAGTTCCGTTTTGAAGCAGTCCGCGCAGCAAAATTCCGCGAAACAGGATTTCTTCGATGATCGGCGCCAATATGCAGACGGTGATGAATCCTGCAATTTTGTAATCCAGCATCATTTCAAAATTGGATCTGAACATTTCGTACAATTTTTCCAAAAAATCATTTCCGCCGGTCGGGACGATCGAACCGATCATTTCTGTAAACGGTAACAGAAAAATATACAGCATAGTGCTCAAGAGAATCATCGCCATGCTGGTCGGATTCATGATGTGTTTTCTGATTACATCCCAACTGATGTTCAGCATCGGAAGAACCAGCAGTATCGCCAAAATTCCACCTGCCAGATAAGACAGAGGAATCGTAATATCAAGCAGCGACGGCCAGTATTTGCCCGGCAAACCGACGATTGCTGCGACAAACTGCATACTGATGACGATATAAATCGCAACCGGAACAGATTTCAGAACCGAAATTTTAAAATTCGGATCTCCGCCGGTTTGGATTATTTTGAAAAAATTTTTCAAATCACTCATGATGATAAGATTTGCCCTGCAATATACTAAAAGCGCGGTACAGCTGTTCGGTCAGAAAAAGACGAACCATCTGATGGGTAAATGTCATTTCTGAAAGCGAAAGTTTTCGGTCGGCACGTCTGTAAAGACTTTCCGAGAAACCATACGGACCGCCGATTACAAAAATCAGCTGTCTGACCGAACGGTTCATCAGATCCTGAATTTCTTCCGCAAAACGCACCGAATTCAGCTGTTTCCCTTTCTCATCAAGCAGAATTACATAATCAGATGCAGAAATTTTTGACAGCAGCAGTTCAGCTTCCTTTTCTTTTTGTTGCGATTCCGAAAGGTTTTTCCGATTTTTGAGGTCGGGAATTTCAATCCGCTGATAATTCCAATGCGCAGGCAGTCTTTTTTCATATTTCAGAATCAGCTCCTCCATTGGTTTCTCGTCGGTTTTCCCAATACAAATTGTGATGATATTCATTTTTTGAATGATCGGACTGATTGCAAAAGTATGGCTAAAGCTTCAAAAACGAAAAAAAAACAGACCGACAATCTGTTGATGAGAACCGCAAAGAAAATCAGGTTCAAATCGATCAACGATACTTCGCTGTACACGCTGATGGGCATACTTTTCAAAGGAATCAGCAACCGCACCTTCGGACTTCGGGTCGGCGCAGTCGCCTGGGCATTTTTTTTCAGCCTGTTTCCTTTTCTGCTGTTTTTGTTCAGCATGCTGCCCTACGCACCGCTTTATGACGAAATCAGACAGCTGCTTTTTTCTGAATTTATTCCAAGAATACTGCCCGAAAGGATTACAAATGAAGTGATTGATTATATTTCTCAGACCGCAGGCGGAAAAAACGGCAGAACCATCGGCTGGCTGTTTATTTTTCTGACCATACTGCTTTCTTCAAACGGAATCACAGTGCTGATCAACGGTTTCAACGCATCTTATCACGGATATGCAAGACAGCGAAAGGGAATTAAGAACCGGTTTATATCTGTGGTGCTGACTCTGTTTTTTGTAATTTTCATCATCGCAGAGCTGATTCTGACTTATTATACAAATTTTGCCTGGCGGTATATCGAGGAATTCGGTTATTTTCAGGAAGTTCCGAAGATGATACAGGTTCTTAATTTTGTGTCGGCATCCCTCTTTTATTTCACCTCGCTGACCATGCTTTATTATTACGGCACCAACATCAAACAGAGATTCAGAAGCGTTGCACCCGGTGCACTGATGGCGACCGTATTGTTTTTTGTAACGCTGATGGGATTTCAGTTTTATGTGAAACGGCTGAATTATTATGACGTACTCTACGGTTCGGTCGGTTTGGTGATGATCATGATGGTGTTTGTGTACATCAACGTACTGCTGATCATGATCGGATACGAACTGAACGCAGCCATCCATTATGCCAAATACAAAAAGAAGAATTAACCGGTGAAATCCTCAATCATTTTGTGATTTCCTGCTTTTTCTTTTAGGAATTGACTGACTTTTTCACTCTGATTTTCAGGAAATAATACATGAACATTTGCACCCGCATCCAACGTAAAAAATACCGGAACAGAAGTCTGTTTTCTGAATGTCCAGATATTTTCAATCAGTTTCATGGTATCGGGTTTCATCAGTATATAATAAGGGTGTGAAGTCATCATCATCGCATGCAGACTCAAAGCTTCGTGTTCGACGATGGTTCCAAAAGTTTCCAAATCTCCGTTTTTCAAAACCGGAATCAGTTTTTTCAAATTTTCTTCGGCAGATTCAAAACGTTTTTCGGCATAGGGATGATCATTCATCAGATCGTGACCGGCTGTACTCGAAACCGATTTCTGACCTTCTTCGATCAGCACCACTGTATCTCTGAAATTTTTAAAAATCGGATGAATTTTATACGGATAAGGAATCGCATACAAATCAGAACTTCCGCTGACCGAATCGGTTTTTCCCCAAACGGTTACGCCCGGATAAACCGAACGGCAGGCGCTGCCCGAACCGAGTCTCGCCAAAAAAGAAGCTTTCTTCAGTTTTTGATCAGCATTCAGATCTGCACCCAAAAGATTTTCAATTTCGGTCAGACAAAGCGCAAGTGCACCCATGCCGGAAGCAGAAGATGCAATACCGCTGCTGTGCGGAAATGTATTTGAGGTATGGATTTCAAATTCAAAATCTTTTAAAAACGGAACAAAATCTTCAATTCTTTTGAAAAATGAATAAATCTTGGGTTCAAAATCGGGCTGATGATTTCCTTCAAAAAAAACTTTCAGACTGAAATCATTGGTTGGATTGGGTTTGAATTTCAACTCGGTTTCGGTTCTGCTTTTGTTGAGCGTAAAACTCAAAGACGGATTCATCGGAATCTGAATTTCTCGTTTTCCCCAATATTTGATCAATGCGATATTTGACGGACAGACCGCCGAAACGCTTCCCTGTTCTTCAAATTTTTTATGGTTTAATTTTGATTTGAATTCATCCATATTTTCAAAATAACGGATCAAAACTAAGCTATTTTGATCAATTTGAATTTTTTGATTTCAGTCTCAGATATCTTTCGGAATGAAATTCAATCGAGTCTTTGACCGAAATAAATTTAAAATCCAAAACATCCATAATTTTCCGGTTTGAATAATTTGATTTTCCGGTCAGTGCCGAATAAGCTGCATTGGTGATTCCCGGCCCGCCAAACATCAGACTCAGTTTTGAAAGATTTTTAATCAGTTTCAATTGAGCATTTGAAAGTACGGTCATCTTTTTCAGATTTTGATTTTTTCTAATCAGATCAAAGACTTCAGAAAATTTCAAATCCTCAGAATTCAAAATAAATTTCTGATTCCATATTTCTTTTTCGGCCAATTCAGCCAGACAAAAAGCAACATCACGAACATCAACAAAACCTGTGATTCCTTCGGTAGTCAGACCGGATTTTCTGAAAGCTCTTTCAAAAAGACTTTCACTAGACCGTCTTGAATTCAGACTGCCGATGATCACAGACGGATTGACGATGCAAATATTCATGCCCGTTTCTTCAGAAGTCCGATAGACTTCCATTTCTGCTCTTCTTTTTGAAATTGCATAATCTGAATGCGGCAGCTCAGGATTCCATTTTGAGTTTTCATCGATTGTTTGATTTCCGGCTTCTGCATCCAAGGTTGAAATTGAGCTCACCAGCAAAAAGTTGGAAACCGACAGTTCGGCTGCGGTATTGATCAGATTTTCGGTTCCGTAAACATTCGTCCGATAAATTTTCTTTCTGTATCTCGGATCAAAACCGACTTTTGCAGCGGTATGATAAATCGTTTCGACGCCTTTCACCGCATTTGAAAGTGAAGGCAGATCGAGCAGATCGGCATCAATCCATTCAATCTTTTCAAAATGTTCAAGGTCAAGAAATTCAAGAAACAGATTTTTGACCGGCTCAACAGATGAACCATTCCTTTTCATTGCACGAACCGGCTTTCCTCTTTTTGAAAGCTCAAGCAGCAGCCAGCTGCCGACCAAACCTGTTGCACCGGTCACCAAATTCATAGTGCGAAGATATGGTTTTTGAAAATCATATTCTGATTTGAATTTGAACCGATTACAGAAATCAGTTTATTTTGATTTGAGTTTGTGAAGCGTCTGTTTTGTGAAATCTGACAACACCAGACGACCGCTCATTTCTGCTCTTTTTGGCATGATGTCTTTCCAGTCGTCGGTTCCTGTCCAAAAAACTGATTTCAAATCGCGCATCGCCTCAGGGCTGTATACCGTCAGGTCTTTTGCAAATTTGAGCGCCGCTTTTTCACAGGTTTCAGAATTCGGGAAAACCGAATTGTACATTCCTTTTTCTCTGATCCATTCAGAAGATTTCCACTCGGTCGGATTCATTGTCATTTCTGAAAAAGCTGTAATTCCGATTTTTCGGGTAATCGCAGGTTCAACCACAAACGGACCGATACCGATCGACAATTCGCTCAATCGTACGGATGCACTTTCGGTCGCATAAGCATAATCACAGGCAGCAGCCAGACCGACTCCTCCGCCGACAACCTTGCCGACGATGCAGCCTACAATAAATTTCGGACAGCGACGCATTGCCATGATCACATTTGCAAACCCCATAAAAAATTTCTTTCCTTTATCGAAATCGCTGATCGTCAGCAGTTCATCAAACGAAGCGCCCGCACTGAAAACTCGGTCACCCGTACTTTTCAGAACGATCACCTTCACTTCATCGTTTTTTCCCAAAGCATCAAAAACCCGAGCCAGTTCTGCCAACTGTGTACTCGGAAAAGAATTGCTTTTGGGATGATAAAATTCAACGGTTGCGATTTTGTCCGCTATATCGCTTTTGATATAATATGAGTCCATTTTTTGTCTGATTTAATTCGAAATCTAATTTACTGAATTTTGACGATTAATTCTCGGCATCGTAGTACAATTTGTAATATTTCTTGCCTTCATCATCCACACCCTGCTCGATCATGCTTCGGTTGCCGTGAACATAAATATGAAAGTTTTTATCGAGCTTGATTATGCTTTTGAAAAATCTCGCATGTTTTTTCACTGCATTTTTTGAAATGTCAAAATGATCGTTCAATTCGATGTCATAGACTTCTTCAAATTTGTTTTTGTAATTGTTGAAACTCTGTTTCAATTCTTCCTGAGCCAGCACTTTGTCAGCAAAATCTTCAATTTCAAAAGTATCCGATTCTTTGAAAAAATTCACAGAACGATTGAGCAGATCCGCCTGATCGACGCGGTTGACCTCAAATTCTTCCGGCATCTGATCCATCACAAAACTTTTGCACAGACTGAGCGTATTTTCGGTATCAAAAAACTCGTCTTCTCTTTGTTTTATGCCAAGAAATTCATCAGCCCAAATCCCAAAATCATCTCCTTTTCCTTTGTCGACCGAACAAAGCACAAAACCTTCATCCGATTCGATATTGAAAATCAGACAGCCTTTGTCCATCTTTGAAAGCGGAATTCCGGCATCAAGACTCAAATCATAATTGTTCTGATTTGGAATTGCTTTCAGTATTCTTTCTTTGATTTCAGATTTAAAAATTCCGACTGCTGCAGCATTTTCACCTTCGATCAGCGAATCCGGAAAATAAACCACAAACAGTTCACCGCCGACTGTCTTTGAACTTCCGCTCACCGAATACAGTTTCTGTGCAATTTTCACAGAATTTTGGAGCAGCTGTGCCGGATCTTCAAAAATGCTTTTTACGGCAGAATAAACCTCGTTTTCATCTATATTTTCTTCATCAAAAAAATGAAAATATTCTTCGGTTCTGAACTGCTTTTGAAAATAATCATAAAGCGTCTCTGCCATTTCGGGTGGATAAAAAGTCAATGTTTTTGACAGATGGGTTCCTTCGTTCGCTGTGCTGTTTCCTATATGGTGAATCACCAAGTCAAAAGTTTCGTCTGTATTTAAAGCATGCATAATTCTTATTTAGGTGGGCGAATTTAAATAGGAATTATCAGAAAATAAAACCGAATGAACCTTTTCGAGCAGTTGGTCTTAAGCAATGATTCAGAAACAGTCGAAAATCATTGCACTCCCTATGAATTGAAATTGGGTGGATAAGAATGTAATCAGAAATATCCATTGTTTTGAATCGAACCCAGGCTTATAAAAAAAACCATAATGTTCAATTATGGTTTTCAAAGTGACCTCGGCAGGATTCAAACCTGCAACCTTCTGAGCCGTAATCAGATGCGCTATTCAGTTGCGCCACGAGGCCTTGTTTTTAGGTTGGCAAAGATAAAGCTTCTTTCTGTTTTCACCAAATTCATTACATTGCACCGATGAAATACATCCCATATATTTTGGCCTGTTGCCTGGTTTTGACCGCATGCAAAAAACAAATTCAGCCGACACTAAAGAATCAAAATCAATTTGAATACATTTCTCATATAAAATGGAGCGAAAATCAGGATTCGGTGGTGATACAATCGGCCGGCGAACGACTGTCTTTTGCTCAAAAAGATTTACCGCTCAAATCTGCTATGGTGGTGCCTACTTCGGTGATTGCTTATCTGGATGAATTGAATTCCATCGATAAAATCACAGGCATCAGCCAGCCTGATTTTATTTTCAATCAAAAAATTCATTCGAAAATCAAACAAAAAGAAATCGAAGTCATCGGCAGTTTCAACGAAATATTTATCGAAAAAGTTTTAATTAAGAAACCCGATATTTTCATTTCTACTTCCAGTCCAACCCTGGCTAAATTTCATGATTTACTGGAAAAACAGAACATCAAAGTTTTGCTGATTGACGAGTACAAAGAACTCAATCCACTTGCAAAAGCTGAGTACATCAAGCTGATGGGCGTTTTGTTTGGCAAGGAAAAAGAAGCAGAAACTATCTTTATGGAAATCGAAAAAAATTATCTTGAAATACAAAACAAAGTAAAAAACTCTTCCGAAAATCCTCCAAAAGTCCTGACCAATCATATGTACGGCGATGTCTGGTACATGCCTGCCGGCGAGAGTTTTCAGGCGATTTTATTTGAAGATGCGGGTGGCGAATATCTTTGGGCTTCAAGCAAAGGAACGGGCGCACTCAATCTTTCTTTTGAAACGGTTTTTGAAAAAGCCAACGATGCCGATGTCTGGATGAATGCCGGAGATTTCCCGAGCAAAGCCGCTCTTTTAGCAAGTTTCCCGAATTACAATTGGTTCAAATCTTTCCAAAATGGGAGAATTTACAATTGGAACAAAAGAAAATCCGCTACCGGCGCCAATGATTATTTCGAAACCGGAACCGCTCGTCCGGATTGGGTTTTGAAAGATTTGGCGGCGATTTTTCATCCAGAGTTATTTCCGGGACATGAATTGGTTTTTTATGAGAAGTTGGAGTGATTACTTAGATTTAAACCATTTAAAGAAATCCTTTAAGGAAGAGTATTTTCTTCTTGTTCCATCAATTTTAGAACCCTCCTCAAGCTTTGGATGTACTTTATTGACTTTCACTAAATACTCTTGTAATTGTTTTGTTTGGATTCCATAATTGAAATTCTGTGTATTTAAAAAACCGGCAAAATTAACGGAGACCACTCGTCCATATTTATCAAATATAGGCGAGCCGCTAGATCCTTGTATAGCAGGAATTGTATAAAGCATTTTATATAAGTCGTTTATTTGGCTAATGTTTCCCTCAGTCAATTGAGAGTTAATACCATTAGTCGTTTCAGCTATGATTACGCCATTGTTAAAACCTATCATCCTAACTCGTTCATTCATTCTTCTTGGCTTGATTTCAATTGAGTCGAGCAAACTCAAATCCACGTGGTTAAATTTTTTAAGGCTTAATTCATTTATGTTTTTGGCACTTAATAATGCTAAATCAACATTTTCTTTTTCTGAAACGTCAGTAATTTTATATTTTACACCGTCTTTGTTATCTATATTTATTTCTTTATTGAAAAATATTTCAACTTCATTTGAAATCACTGAAACAGAATTTGTAGGATTTGCAAAAGCATTTAAAATAAGTTCATAAACTTGTATGGAGTCCGTCACTTGTTCCTGTGATTGTTTTAAGTTTTGCCACTCATACTCTAAAAGACTGTATTCGTATGAGTTTGGATTTGTATAATATGCTGCATAACGTAATTCATTAAGTCTATTCTCTAGTTCTCGCTGCAAGTCAACATAAAGGCCTAACCTATATTCCACCATATCTCTTTTTTGGCTGAAAAAACTATTCTGTTCTTCTTCTGTTGGATTCACCTGAAGTAAATGCCTGTTTGTAATGATATCTCCGTTTGGGTTTATGATAAACCCAGTCCCATATACCACACTCACATCTTTCCTTATATCGGATATGTTTTCTTTCAATTCCGCCTCTCCATTATTAAAATAACTAGAATAATAAGTTTTATCATCCAGTTTGATTTCGTAATAATAGGAATGTTTTATCAACACAACAGCACTTTCATACTTATCATAAAGTTCTTCTGAATTTAACTCTATCAATTCAGGAGTTTTTTCTTGGAGGAATTTATACCAATAATAACCTACGCCACCTAAAATACTGATTACTATTGCACCAATAAACAAGAAAAACCTCCATCTGTTTTTTCTTGGAGGAATTCTTTCTAAAATAATATTTAACTCTGGAATTCTATCTAAACGTTGCCAATCTGCCGAACCTTCAACCCAAATTTTAGTACTTTTCTTTAATTTTTTGCTTTGAAGCTCAGCTAAACTATAGGCCACGTTTTTACCCTTTTCTCTTAGATAGTATTTCTGCTCCATAAACAACTTTACTCCTGTTGCCAAGATTTTATAACATACCTTCTTCCTCTATTGTTTTTTTTATCTACAACTGCTATAGCCCAAGGAACTCTACTATTGTTTTGAAATACCACAGCAGCAATAAGTTGATTATAATAATAATATTCAATTCCCGAACCAAGATCATACCAACTTGTAAATGGTATAATCGTTTTTTGATTTCCAGCAAAAAATGCAAAATATTTATTATTATAATCTCTTGTTATACTAACATTAGTTACATCATAGCATTCAATGACTATATTTTGTCTATCATAATCATCCTCACAAACTTCATTAATTTCGTAAAAACTTCTTTGACCGAAAGCAATTCCGCTAATTAATAAAATCGATAGTCCAAGATATTTTACCATAGTTTTGAATTTTGGCTTTTCATTATAAATATTCTTATTTCAATTGTGATATGACCCCATCTAAAAGCATAAGAGCATTTAATTCTCGACAATATTTATTGTATGTTGCACGAGAAATGGTTTTGTAGTAATAATTATAGATATCATAATTATCTATTTTATAATAATCACAAACGCCTCTGCTATTAATATTTAATTGTGCAATAAATTCTCTATCACTTTCAACCGAATTAAAAAACCGTAATATTTGATCATATGTTAAAACCTTTAATCTGTTAACGAACTTCATTTCTACCAATTGAGATACCTGTCTCAAATCACTTGAATTAAAATCTTGTTGAGCTGACATTTGTATTGATATCACTAAAAAAATTAAAAGGCAAATTCTTTTCATAGAAAAATATTTAAATTATTATATCCTTGTCTTTTGATAAGTATTTCAGGCTTTATTCTATTAACTAATTTTTTAATAAACTCAAATTCTTCACCTGTCATTTCTCTTCCTGCAATGACTTCTTTTACCTTTATGTTTATATACTTATTTCCATTCGTAAATAATCTCATTTCTTTTTCATAGCAAAAGTCTTGGAGCTTATGAGATAAGATTTGTTTTGCCACATCTTTATGATTTAATTCCTCCGAATATGATATAGTGGGAAATGTTTCCACATAAGTTATAGGAGAACAACGATTTTCATTAATCTCAACGACTATTAATACTCCTGAATAATTATCCGCATACTCCTTCCACATCTCATCGCTATTTCCATCTTTGGATAGACAACAAATCTTTATCCTACTTTTTTGATCTAAAACTTCTTTTACAAAAATATCCTTGATTTTTTCGTCTGTGATTGAAAAGTAATACGCACCTTCTTTCTTATCATTCCCATTTTCTCTCAAATTCTGATAATTGGATGCGTAAAGTCTTTCATTTAGTATGATATCTACTAAATGTTTAAATCCATCCCCTTTTAAACTTTTGTATTTGTATAGTTGTAGTTGGCTGGTCATTAGGTTAAGCTTTAGATTGTCACAAAAATCCACTTCAGAACTATCATTTCCAATAAAATAGCATGATAAAATATTGGATAGGAAGATATTTTATAGCAAATATGTGTTAATTTTAAGATATTTTGATACTTTTACTTTATGGAAAGTATTGGAAAGCGTATAGCAACACAACGCCGTTTGAAAAACTGGAAGCAGGAAAAATTAGCTTCAGAGCTCGGCGTTTCACAAAGTTTTTTGTCAGACATAGAAAATGATAAAATATCTCCTAAATGGGAATTCATTGTTTCCGTTGCAGAAAAGTTGGAAACACCTATTTACACACTCCTTCCTCAAGATACTTTCAACATTATGAATAATAACAACAATCATAATGTCGGTTATATCCAAAACAATTATGCAGTTACTGAAGAAGAACGGACATTCTATAAAGAAACAATTTCAAATTTGCAGGAACAAAACGCAAAACTGATGATACTTTTGGATAAATTATCTGATAAGTTGGATTAACCACATACTTATTAAGCCAAAATCCTATTCAGATTATAATCGAAAATTAGCTTAATTCTAATTTTAGCAAACTCATAAGAAACCCTGTTAGGGCTGAAAAAGTTTTTAATTAAAACAACTCCGACTTAAACTGCTCCAAAAAGCGGATGTCGTTTTCGGTGTACATACGGATATCACCGATTTGATAAAGCAGCAGTGCAATTCTTTCGATCCCCATTCCGAAGGCATATCCAGTATATTCTTCTGGGTCGATATTTACATTTTTCAAAACATTTGGATCGACCATTCCACAACCCATAATTTCCAACCAACCAGTTCCTTTGGTCATTCGATAATCGGTTTCTGTTTCCAATCCCCAATACACATCTACCTCAGCGCTTGGCTCTGTAAACGGAAAATAAGAAGGACGCAAGCGAATTTTGGATTTTCCGAAAAGTGCTTCGGTAAAATAAGTCAGCGTCTGACGCAAATCGGCAAAGGAAACTTCTTTGTCAATGTAAAGTCCTTCGATTTGATGGAACATCATGTGCGAACGGGAAGAAATGGCTTCGTTTCGATAAACGCGTCCGGGCGAAAGAATTCGCATCGGGGGTTTATTTTCTTCCATGTATCGGATCTGAACCGAAGAAGTATGCGTTCTCAGTACCACATCCGGTTCTTTTTCTATGAAAAATGTATCCTGCATATCGCGTGCTGGATGGTGTTCTGGAAGGTTTAAGGCAGTAAAGTTATGCCAGTCGTCTTCGATTTCGGGTCCGTCAGAAAGTGTAAATCCGATTCTTGAGAAAATCTCAACGATCCTGTTTTTCACACTGTTAATCGGATGTCTGGAACCGATTTCAAAATTCTCTCCCGGTCGGGTCAGATCGATTCCCGAAGTGACTTCGGAAGAACCTTCCAGCGCTTCTTTCAGCGTATTTACTTTATCGTTGACCAGATTTTTGAGTTCGTTCACCACCTGGCCAAATTCCTTTTTCTGTTCGTTTGGAACCGTTTTGAAATGAGCAAACAAATCATTCAGTATTCCTTTTTTACCAAGAAATTTGATTCTGAATTCTTCAATTTCAGCTGATGAATTTGTTGAAAAACCTTTTGCTTCTTCTATATATTTTCTGATCTGATCAATCATTTCAAAACGAATTTGACTGCAAAAATACTTAATTAAACCAAATTAGAAATTGTATCTGACAGAGAAAATCATATTGCTGCCCGGTGCAACCAGACCTGACGAATACGGACGGTATCTCTGATTGGTGATATTTTCCCAGCCGGCAGAAACCGCCAGATTCTCACTGATGTCATAAACTCCTTTCAGATTGATGGTGTACCAGCTTGGCAGATAAGGGTTTCCATCTTTGCCGATTGCATACATATAATCTTTTGACTGTTCTGAAGGGCCCAGATCATCAAAATTAAATTTTCCGTTATACAGAATGATCAGAAGCGGTTTGAATTTATCCATTTTGTAATTCAAACCGCTTCTGATCATCAGCGGTGCCACATGCCGAAGCGGTGCTTTGTCGCCATTGTCGAGTTCTTCTTTTCCTTTCTGAAAATTGACCGCATTTTTCAGACTCCATCTGCTGGTCAGATAAAAATCGAGCTTTGCTTCAATACCGTATGAGTAAGCCTTTGCAGCATTTTGAATTGCCAAAACCTGACTTGGTTCGCCGTTGTAAATGACCGAATCCTGACCGTTGAGCTGAAAATCTCTTTTGACCATTGCATTTTTCAGATCGATATAATAAACCGACACATCGAGCATTGCAAATTCACCAATTTTCTGAACTGCTCCAATCTCGCCCGAATAAGCATATTCTCCTTTCAGATTAGGATTTGGAACCACCACCTCTTCCGGGCCGGATTCAAAAATCTTTCCGATATCGTCAATATTCGGTGCTCTGAAACCGGTCGAAAAGATTGCTCTCAAATCTGTATTTTGAGACGGGTGAAAATTCACTCCCAGATTTCCGGTCAGACTTCCGGTTTTGATGTTTGCTTTGTCAAACGGAAAGTCAAAAAATTCATTTGAGAATTTTGATTTTCCTGACACATAGGAATATCTCAAACCACCCTGAAGCGTAACTTTTGAGCTTGGTTTGTATTCGTGTGATGCATAGATGCTGTATGAATCCCAGGTGGATCCGTCGGGATATCTCGATACATCCGGGCTGACTTCGCCGGTAACCACATCATAAGCCGTTCCCACAGAATGAACTTTATTGAACAGCCCTTCAACACCGTAAAACAGAGTATGCTGCAGGTTAATTTTTTTGTACAAATCCAGATTCACTGAAAAAACATCCACTTTTTCATTCTGATTGGTTCGGTTTGGTTTTCCAAAATCACGCGAGTGTCTGCTTTCTTCAAAATGCTGATAAGCAAGAATCAGCTTGGCTTTTGTATAAAATTTGTTTTCAGCCGAATTTTCAATGCTCAGACTGTTCATCATCCATCTCTGAGGGCCGTAGTACCATTCGGCAGTTTTCAGCAGGTCATTTTTATAAATAATATAACGGTCATATCTCGGCACATTTGAAGTGGTCGAATAATGAAGTCCGTAATTCAGATCCCAATTGTCATTGGGTTTGTATCTGAATTTTTGGATGAAATTGTATTGGTCATAACCGGTAAAAAGCTGCTTTCTCGGATCAGGATTGTCTGCCATGATGTCTTCGTCTCCCTGACGAACCGGATAATGCGGTGTAAGATATTCATCAGGTCCGTGTTTTCCCATTTTCATATCAGAAAAATTATTGTAACTGAATGCAGTGGCAGAAGCGAATTTCTTTCCGCCTATGTTGAAATCAAAATGAGCCGTATTTTCGTTGGCTGCCGAAGCATAACGAATCATACCCGAGCCATTGACTTCAATTTTGTCTGATTTTGAAAATTTAGGACTGAGCATATAAAAATTCATCACACCTCCGATTGCATCACTTCCGTACAGCAAAGATCCGGGACCGAGCATCACCTCTGCCCTTTCGATTGAATTTGCATCAAGCGAAATCACACTTTGTACATTTCCGCTTCTGAAAACCGCCGAATTCATTCTGACACCATCAACGGTTATCAGCAGGCGATTTGCGGCAAATCCCCTGATCATTGGACTTCCGCCTCCCAACTGACTTTTTTGAATAAATATATCATTGTTGGTACCCAGCAGGTCTGCCATCGTCATCGGGTTATTGATTTCGACCGTAGATTTCGAGTAAACATCGGTTTTATGTCCTGTGTCGATTTTATTTCCTTTCCATCTTGAAGGCGAAATCACAATCGTTTCCAATTCAACTGCTGCAAAATCATAATAATAAATCCCGTTTTTGAAATCTGAAATTGATGCTTTCACTTCGGGATAACCTGAGACTCTGACCAGAATTTCCTTCCCTTTTTCAAATTCAAGACTGAAATTTCCGTTTTCGTCAGTTATTGAACTTTGGTTTCCGGAGATCACTTCGGCTCCTGCTACAGGGCTGCTGTCCTCTTTGTTCAATATTGTCTGGCTGAAACAAAAAAAGCCGACTGTCAGAAAGAAGAGTGTAAGTTGTGTTTTCATAATTATTATATAATTGACAAATATAATTGGTTGAGAATTTTAGCAGTGACCATACGGGATTATTTTTGTATTTTTACCCTTATATAATTATTAACCAGTAAAACAAAAAACGATGAGGATTAAACTGTCTATCACCTTTTTATTATTGTTCACCATTGCGGTTTGGAGCCAGGATTCAAAACTGATTTCACCCAGCCCGGTAGGACTTGAAGTGAATTCTGACAAGTATCAGGATCATGTCGATGCCTATAATGCATACTGGGTCGGCAAAGACCATACGATCAGAGGAAGCGGATACAAACAGCTGCAGCGCTGGATGGAACTTTGGAAGCATGAAGTCAAGCCTGACGGAACACTTCCTTCCGCGTGGGAACTTGCACAAAGCTGGAACAACATCATGGATCTGAAATATGCAGCTCATGAAATGGATGATGACAGTGACTGGATGCCGCTTGGGCCATTCACCCACACCAATCAGGGTTCGTGGAGCGCAGGTCAGGGTCGTGTCAATGTGAGTCTGGTTGATCCGAATAATCCGAATAAACTGTATGTGGGCACACCGGATGGCGGTTTGTGGGTTTCAAACGATCACGGAGATACCTGGACAGCACTTACATTGTATCTGCCTTCAATCGGGGTTTCAGGAATTGCTGTTGATTACAGCAATTCAAATATTATTTATATCACTACAGGAGATGAAGATGCCGCAGACAGTTACAGTATCGGCGTTTACAAATCAACTGACGGAGGTGTCAGCTGGAATCCGACCGGAACGACTGTTACCGGAAACAATGCGCTGATGGGTGAAATCTATATGCATCCAACCAACTCAAATGTGCTGTGGGCTGTAAGTTCACAGGGATTGTTTAAAACTACCAACGCGGGTACAAGCTGGACTAAGACTGTTACCGGAAATATCAAAGAAATCAGATTGAAACCCGGAGATCCGAATACGGTTTATATCGTTGAACAAAAATCTTCTCCTTACAGAGTTTCTATTCATAAATCAACAGACGGCGGAGTAAACTTTACAGAAATTAATTCTTATACTTCAGCACAGAGAACCGCAATCGATGTGACTGCTGCCAATCCGGATTATCTGTATGTGCTGGTGTCCAATCAGAATTATTCATTCAAAACACTTGACCGATCGACCGACAGCGGTGCGACCTTCCAGGTCAGAAACAATACCACCGATATTTTTGACGGCAGCCAGCAGTCATGGTTTGACCTGGCGCTTGCTGTTTCTGATACAGATCCGGAATTGCTTTTTACAGGTACGCTGAACGTTTGGAAATCTACCGACGGAGGAACAAGCTTTACAAGAGGTGCAGAATGGAGCCAACCGGATGCGCCGAATTATACGCATGCGGATATTCACGATCTGAAGTTTTTCAACGACAAACTTTATGCAGGAACCGATGGCGGAATTTATGTTTCTTCAGACAATGGTGTAAATTTCTCGGACAAAACCAAAAACGGTCTGAACATCGGGCAGTTTTATCGAATAGATGTTGCGCCGGAAACTTCTTCAAAAATCGTGGGCGGTCTTCAGGACAACGGAGGTTATGCTTTTGTTAACAATGACTGGAAAAATTTCTACGGTGCTGACGGTATGGATGCAGGAATCAACCCTGCCAACTCAAATATGTACTACGGCTTTATCCAAAACGGATTGTATCTGTACAGATTCAATGCAGGAAATCCGGGTGGAGACGGTCAGTATGTGACTTCGGGCCCTTCGGGTGGCGGAAATTGGGTGACGCCTCTTGAGTTTTCAGGAACCGGTATTATGTATGCGGGATTTTCTAAACTGTATCGTTTATCGGGAAGTACTTTCCAGGATTCTTCCACCAATACTTTCAGTCCGAAGCTTGATTACATCAGAGTAGATCCTACAGATGACAAAAGACTTTTGGTGGGAACTTACCAGAAAATATTTATTTCTGAAGGTCAGACCAGCTATCCGCTGACATTCACACAGCTTCCGAATCCGACAGGCGGATGGAAAGGGAATATCACCAATACAGATTTCAATCAGGACAATCCTTCGATTGTCTATGTTACCACTGTCGGCGCAGTTTTCAAATCAACAGACAGCGGTCAGACCTGGGATAATATCACTCACAATCTGCCAACCGATCAGACAAAGTACGTGGTTGCTCATCAGAAGGGAAGTCCGAACAATACGGTATATGTAGGAACCAGAAATGCGGTTTGGTACATTGACGACACCCTGAGCGAATGGCAGCTGTTCAACAACAATCTTCCAAATGCAAGGATTACCGACCTNNAATACAGTTGAGGGGCATGTGATTGTTTCAACCTACGGAAGAGGCGTTTGGAGATCACCGGTTACAGAATCAAGTCTGGGTGTTAACGATATAACGGTTGACGACAGCCAATCGATGATTTATCCAAATCCGATTGTAAACGGGAAAGCCAAACTGAATACGCTGATCGATGAACCTGCAGTTATGAGTGTTCAAAATATGTCAGGAAAGCTGGTTAAAAATCAGTCATTCAACAGAATAGACCACCAAACCGATCTTGATTTTTCAAATCTTCCAAAAGGAATTTATGTAGTGACCATCAAATCGGAAAGACATCTGATCAGAAAGAAAGTGATCATCAGATAATCTGAAAATCAGTTTTCAGATCAATAAAAATCGGTCTCGTGAAACCTGTGTTCCACGAGACCGATTATTTTTTTTCGTAATGATTAAATGGTGGTCAGTCTGACGGTATTTGTCATTCCTCTTTGGAAAACCGGCATCGCATTCAGATTGATCACATAATCTCCCCAATCGACCAGACCGTTGTCAACCGCCATCCTGTTGACCTGGATTACGGTAGCATCCGTACTCTGTTCGCCCGGATCAAAATACATCGCTTTTACACCCCACAGCAAATTCAGTTCGCGAACAATTCTTTTGTTCGGTGTATAAACCAGTATGTGTGCAAGCGGACGGTAGGACGAAATCTGAAAAGCGGTATAACCCGAATAGGTCAAAAGCGAAATTGCTTTTGCACCTGCCGTGGCAACCATTTTCGCAGCATCATAACAAACGACTTTGGTGATGAAACGGTCATTTTTATCTTTTGGTTTTGGCGAAGGAACTTTGATCAGATCAGAATCTTCAACGCCCTGAAGAATTCGGGTCATGGTTTCAATCACTTCCAACGGATGTTTTCCGACCGAGGTTTCGCCGCTGAGCATCACCGCATCCGCGCCGTCATAAACCGCATTTGCCACATCGTTTACTTCTGCTCGGGTCGGTGTCAGACTTTCGATCATGCTCTCCATCATCTGGGTTGCAACAATCACCGGAATCCGGTTCAGTTTTGCTTTTCTGATCAGCATTTTCTGATGTTTCGGCACCTGTTCAATCGGCATTTCAACACCGAGGTCACCTCTTGCAACCATCAGCCCGTCAACTTCTTTGATGATTTCATCGATATTTCCCAAAGCTTCCGGTTTTTCAATTTTTGCAATCACCGGGATTTTAAAATCAGCATTTTCTTCAATAATTTTCTTCAGCTCTCTGACATCATTCGGTTTTCTGACAAATGAAAGTGCGATCCAGTCCACCTGTTGTGAGATTGCAAATTTTGCATCCTGAATATCTTTTTCGGTCATTGACGGAAGTGAAATTCGTGTGTTTGGCAGATTCACTCCTTTTTTTGAACGCAGCGGTCCGCCCTGAATTACTTCAGCTTTGACTTCATCCTTTTTATTGGTTTTTAAGACTTTGAGAATAATCTTCCCGTCATCAACCATAATGATTTCGCCTTTTTCAACATCAGACGGAAACTGGGTGTAATTCATATAAACCCTTTCTTTGTTTCCAATAATTTTCTGGTTGGTAAACGTCAGCACATCACCGGGTGCAATTTCGACATCGTCTTCCATCTCTCCGATTCTGAGCTTTGGCCCCTGAAGATCCGCAATGATTGCGGTGTTGTAACCGTATTTTTCATTCAGCGAATGAACCATCTTGATTTTTCGCTCCACATCTTCATAATTGGCATGCGAAAAATTGATTCTGAAGACATCGGCTCCCCGATCCATCATCAGTCTCAGAATTTCTTCGTCGTCTGTTGCCGGACCGAGTGTGGCGACAATCTTTGTTTTTTTCAGATATTTTGGATTGTAATACATCATAATCTTATTCTTTTAATTAAAATTAAAAAATCAATCTTTCAATCGATTTTACTTTATCGGTTTTCAGCCTGCTGATTTTTTGAATAAATGAATTTTCGAAAATCCGAAGTTCCGAAAATCCGTCTCCGGTTACTTTCATCAGAAAATTATATTCCTTGAATCGGCTGATCAGCGCAGGTGTCAGATCAAACAAATTGGACAGGCTGTTTCCGCTGTTTTTCTGATTTACGGTATAGGCCACATTTTTAATGATATTGTAATAATCTCCGGTCGCCGGATCTTCCCATTCAAAAACCGGAAAGTAAGTCAGATGACCGTCTATTACAACATCCAGATCATTGCATCTTTCAAACCGGGTTTCAAAAAACCTGTTCAAATGATAGACCAGCTGAGGTGAATCGTTGTAAGATGTGATCAATCCGTACAGTTCGAAATCGATCAGATCTTCAGGATCAAACAGTATAGTTTTCAATGTCTATAAAATTGTGTTTTCTATTTCCCGATGCAGCGAAATATACGCCCTTCTTGCTGCATTTTCTTCGGCCCTTTTCTTTGAAGTTCCCCTGCCTTTTGAAATCACATCTTCGTTTAGTCTCACCACCGATATAAAAAGAGTCAGGTCTTCTTCGCTTTCTTCTTCTTCAAAGGTATTAAAACTAATTTTATTTTTTGTTTTTTGAGCCCATTCAAGTATCTGGCTTTTGTAACTCGCAATCGATCTTTCGAGTTTTTCAAGGTTGATGTTTTTTTCGATAAAATTTTTGAAAATAAAATCAGCTGTAAAGTCAAAGCCTTTGTCGAGATAGAGTGCACCGATCAGTGCTTCGATCAGATTTCCGTTGATGTCTTCGCCCAGATTGGGATTCCCCGCCGGATGCAGTCTTTTTGCAAGTCCAAGCTGTTTGCCCAAAACATTCAGCTGATGTCTCGAAACCAGTTTCGATCTCATTTTGGTCAGATAGCCTTCCTGTTTGTTGGGTGCTTCCCTAAAGATAAATACGGCGACGATCAGTCCGAGTACCGCATCTCCCAGAAATTCAAGTCTTTCAAAATTCACATCATTTCCTTCATCATCCTTCACCTGAGCCGAACGATGGATAAACGCCCTTTCATAATATTTCATATTTCCGGGTTTGATTCCGAATATTTCGGTCAGATAGGTTTTGAGATCAGAAATTTCAGCCGATTGTTTTTTGCGGGTATCTTTGAAAAGTTTTTTTTTAATTTCCTGCCAAAAGGACATACTATGGCATTTTTCTGAACACAACACATGCATTGTGGCCTCCAAAACCAAAGGTGTTGCTCATTGCAACATTGACTTCGCGTTCGACAGCCTTGTTGAAGGTATAGTCAACACGCGGATCAAGGTTTTCATCATATGTAAAATGATTGATGGTCGGCGGTACTGTATTGTGAATAATTGAACCAATGACTGCGACCGATTCTATAGCTCCCGCAGCACCCAGCAAATGTCCTGTCATTGATTTGGTGGAATTGATCTGAATATTGTAGGTGTGTTCACCAAACAATTTCAGTATTGCCTTTGATTCCGCAATATCACCAAGCGGTGTGGAAGTTCCGTGCATATTGATATGGTTGACTTCTTCCAGTTTGATTCCGGAATCCGAAATGCAATTTTTCATCACATTGAACGCACCCAGCCCTTCCGGATGGGGCGCAGTCAGATGATAAGCATCGGCAGAAAGGCCGCCACCGATAAATTCTGCATAAATTTTTGCACCTCTGGCTTTTGCATGTTCGTACTCCTCGAGTATGATTGAAGCTGCGCCTTCACCCATAACAAAACCATCACGGTCTTTGTCAAAAGGTCGTGATGCTGTTTTGGGGTCGTCATTTCTGACCGATAGCGCATGCATTGCATTGAATCCGCCGATGCTTGCAGAAGTTACTGCTGCTTCGGAACCGCCCGTGACAATCGCATCAGCTTTTCCAAGACGAATCAGCATCAGTGAGTCGATCAGCGCGTTGGTCGAAGATGCACAGGCTGAAACGGTGGTGTAATTGGGTCCCATAAACCCGTATTCCATTGAGATGAGCCCCGGCGTGATGTCGGCGATCATTTTTGGAATAAAGAAAGGATTGAATCTCGGCGTACCGTTACCGGTCGCAAAGTTGGTGACTTCCTCTTCAAATGTTCTGATGCCGCCGATACCGGATCCCCAAATCACGCCGACTCTTTCCTTGTTGACGTTTGATTCGATCAATCCGCTGTGTGCAACGGCTTCACGAGCTGCAACGATACCGAGCTGTCCGCATCTGTCCATTTTTCTGGCCTCTTTACGGTCATAATAATCTTCAGGATTGAAGTTTTTCACTTCACATGCGAACTGTGTCTTGAACTGACTGGCATCGAACAGGGTAATGGGTGCAGCTCCGCTTACACCATTAATCAAAGCGTCCCAGTACTCCGGGAAGCTGTTGCCGATGGGCGTAATTGCACCTATTCCTGTTACTACAACTCTTTTTAATTCCATAGACTGGAAAACAATTGAAAAGAATTATTTATTCAAATCCTCAATGTATTGAACAGCTTGTCCTACAGTTGAGATTTTCTCTGCCTGGTCATCCGGAATCTGAATATCAAATTCTTTTTCGAACTCCATAATTAATTCAACTGTATCCAAAGAATCAGCACCCAAATCATTGGTAAAGCTTGCTTCCATGGTTACTTCACTTTCGTCAACGCCCAATTTGTCAACGATAATTGCTTTTACTCTCGATGTAATGTCAGACATAATAATTATTTTAATTGTTTTTGATTTGGCAAAAGTAAAAACTTTTGTTTAATCTTTCATATAAAACGCAAGATAAACATAATTTCGGTTCAAGTTTGAAGTTTTTGAAAAAATTAATTTTAATTCAAAATGATTAAAATCAAAGGCTTTAACCATAAATTATATTAACTTTGTGTCCTTATTCTTTTAAAAATTCACAAGACAACAATAAACTGAAATGGATTCTAAACTTATCAATTACGGGATTTCGGCAGAAGATGTTAAATGGAATTTGTCGCCCGAAGAACTCACAAAAATTTCTCTTGAAAAGAAACAGGTTGAACGCGCATCTTCAGGCGCAATCAACGTACTGACCGGAAAATTTACCGGAAGATCACCCAAAGACAGATTCATCGTAAAAGACGGAATCACAGAAAACACAGTTTGGTGGGGAGATGTCAACATCCCATTTGAACCCGAAAAATTTGACAAACTTTATGACAAAGTATGTCAACACCTGAGCGGAAAGGAACTGTTCGTCAGAGATGTGTTTGCATGCGCAGACAGCAGACATCAGCTCAAAATCAGGGCAATCAACGAAAAACCCTGGGCAAACCTGTTTGTTTACAATATGTTTATCAGACCGACCGAGGAACAGCTCAACAACTTTGGCGAACCCGACTGGCTGATCATCAACGCACCTACTTTCCTTGCCAATCCTGAAACCGACGGAACCCGTCAGGGAAACTTCGCCATCCTGAACTTCACCAGAAGAATTGCACTGATCGGCGGAACCGGTTATACCGGAGAAATCAAAAAAGGAATTTTCTCGGCACTGAACTTCCTGCTGCCGACTTTCCAAAATACCATGCCGATGCACTGCTCTGCCAACATTGGCGAAAAAGGAGACACCGCGTTGTTCTTCGGGCTTTCGGGAACCGGAAAAACCACGCTGTCAGCGGACAAACACAGAAAACTGATCGGTGACGACGAACACGGATGGACTGCCGACAATATCGTTTTCAACTTTGAAGGCGGCTGTTATGCAAAAGTGATCAATCTTTCTGCAGAAGGCGAACCAGAAATCTTTAATGCGATCAAAGAAGGCTCGCTGCTTGAAAACTGCGTATTCAAACCGGGAACCAACGAAGTTGATTTCGAAGCAAAATCAATTACCGAAAATACCCGTGTGAGCTATCCGATCGATTATATCGAAAATATTGCGGTTCCGTCAGTGGGCGGAAATCCGAGAAATATATTTTTCCTTTCATTTGATGCATTTGGCGTGCTTCCTCCGATTTCAAAACTGAATCCTGCACAGACAGCTTATCTGTTTACTTCGGGTTATACCTCAAAAGTAGCAGGAACCGAAGCCGGAGTTACCGAACCGCAAACAACTTTCTCATGCTGTTTCGGCGCACCGTTTATGCCGCTTCATCCGACCAAATATGCCGAAATGCTCAGCCATAAGGTTGCTGAAACCGGAGTAAATGTCTGGATGCTCAACACCGGATGGAACGGAAAAGGAAAAAGAATCAGTCTGAAGGATACCCGAACCATCATCCATGCAGCGCTTGACGGAGAACTCGACAATGTGGAATACAGCCAGGATCCGTATTTTGGATTTATGGTTCCGCAAACCTGTCCTGGTGTTTCTTCAAATGATGTGCTGAAAGTTGAATCATCCTGGGATGATCTGGCTGCTTATGATGCAAAGGCAAGACTTCTGGCAGACAAATTCAAAGAGAATTTCAGAAAATACGAAACACTGGCCGACAGCGATATTTTGGCTGGCGGACCCATTGTTTAAAATTTTAACATTCTTTCAAAACATAAACCGGATGAGCGTTTCAGCTTGTCCGGCTTTAATTTCAACAGCCTGTTGAAAACTAAATTTGCACAGTTATGTCGGGCACTATAGCTTTGCCCCAATTTATGCAAACCTTAAAAATCACAAAATTATGTACGATTCAGTAATTCCGCAGGGCGCAGTTGCCCGAGCTAATGATTTGGCATTGACCCCAATCATTGATCCCAAGAAGTTCTCTTTTGTAGTAAACAAGATGAGAACTTTTTTTTTGCAAAAAGGTTTCGTTGAGGTGCACACACAAAACCGTCTGAGCATCCTCGCAGCCTGTGAAAATCCACATTCAATTGCAACTTACAACTATTGCGGAAACGTATGGCCACTGCCGCAGACCGGACAGATGTGGCTCGAATACGAACTGCTGACAAAACCGGATGTGCCCGGCTATTTCTGTGTTTCGACCAGCTACAGAAATGAAGAATCACCGATCGTCGGGAGACACCAGAGAATCTTCCCGATGTTTGAATTTGAAATGCACGGAGATCTGAATGATCTGATCATGCTCGAAATGGAACTGTCGGAATACCTCGGTTTTGGAGATCCGTCCAACTATGTTCACAAACAGTATGAGCAGGCAGCAGCCGAGTACGGCGTTTCGCTTCTCGAAGCAGAAGACGAAATGAAACTGTATGAAGATTACGGCCCGATGGTGTTTCTGAAAGATTTCCCCGAAAGAACCAATCCGTTCTGGAATATGAAGCGCACCGGTGATCTTGCACACAAAGTGGATCTGATTATGCACGGATACGAAACCATCGGTTCTGCAGAAAGAAGCAGCGATGCGGCTGAACAGAGACATGCATTCTACACCATTGAAAACGGAAAGTATGCCGAAAAACTTTTTTATCTCTTCGGCAAAGACAGAGTTGAGGAAGAATTGGAAGATTTCCTTTCACTCGATTTCTTCACACGTTCGGGAGGCGGAATGGGTGTTCCGAGAATGATTAGAGCTTTTGA
>JRYL01004044.1_pt1 | contig 38398 bp, 38 predicted proteins | sample 235391 | NCBI WGS metagenome assembly JRYL01 (sample SAMN03074223, study PRJNA261481) | activated sludge metagenome | biome: Wastewater Treatment Plant; feature: Wastewater; material: Activated sludge; isolation source: activated biomass of a wastewater treatment plant treating wastewater from... ...
CATCATCCATTCTTACAATCAGCGCAACGATTCCATACACGCCCACTGTGGCGACCAGGGAGACCACCGCGACCGTTCCGATCTGAATGTAAATTGATTTGTCCAGAACAGTGCTCAGTGCAATGATGACGATTTCGATCGATAAAATGAAATCGGTGATGATCGCAGACTTTATTTTTTGTTTTTCGGTAACCGGATTGTCTTCCTGTTTTTCTGTTTTGACTTCTTTTTTGTCTTTTTTTGAATGAAACAGATAATGAACAATCTTTTCGATTCCTTCATAAGCCAGATAAAATCCGCCGATAATCAGCACGATTTTTATTGCAGCCGGAAAAATAAAATTCAAAAAAAGAACAATCGGAATGATGATGAGTTTGTTTACAAACGAACCTTTTGTGATGGCAATCAAAACCGGAATTTCTCTTGAAGCCACAAAACCGCTTGCTTTTTCTGCATTGACCGCCAGATCGTCGCCGAGTACGCCGGCTGTCTTTTGGGTGGCAACTTTTGCAGCCACCGACACATCGTCCATCAGCGCTGCGATATCATCCAAAACTGCAAAAATTCCTGAAGCCATCTGCTGAAATTTGTGTGTTTATTTTCGTTTGTATCTGTGATTTCCTTCTTCGTATAACTCAATCGGCAGACCGTCCGGGTCTTTGAAAAATGTAAAACGCTTTCCGGTGTATTCGTCTGTCCGTATCGGTTCCACTGTGTAACTGTGTGAATTGATCCTTTCGATTTCTGCATCAAGATCATTCACTTCAAAGGCGATATGTCTCAAACCGCATGCCTCAGGCTCGGTCAGCCGTTTGGGCGGATTTGGAAAAGAAAAAAGTTCGATGATATAATTTCCGTTGAGCGACAAATCGAGTTTGTTTGAATGTCTGTCTTTTCGATAAACTTCACGAATGATTTCCAGACCGAGCACTTCTGTATAAAATTTCTTTGAAACTTCATAATCAGAGCAGATGATCGCGATATGGTGAACCGATTTCAGCATTCAGACAATTGGATTTTCTCTTTTCAATTTGAAGATAAATATAAACAAAACCATGATCAGCGCATACGACAGCGGCCATAAAACAATTCTTTCGCTAAAGTCGAGAAAGGTTTTGTCCATCAGCCGGAATGTGATAAATATGCCTGCAATTGCGACCAACGAATTAACAATTTTGACTTTGAGGATTCCCCAGTCCAAAGGTGCAAAATTCAAAAATGCAACCATCGCAATCACAGCCGGAATCGAAAGCAGCAGACTGGTCGAAAGCACCACGATATACACATACCAGTAATCCTTTCCCGGATCGTCGATCGCAAAAGCGGCAATCGGTGCAAAAACCATTGTCAGCAGCCAGACTTTGAGTATATAGAATAAAATTCTCATTTTTAATTTTTAATTCCTTCGAGTTTAAAGAGAAATGAATATTCAAGTGCAGTTTCTTTGAGCGATTCAAATCTTCCCGACGCACCGCCGTGTCCCGCATCCATATTGGTTTTGAGCAGCAGCAGATGATGATCTGTTTTCAGGTCTCTGAGTTTTGCCACCCATTTTGCAGGTTCCCAGTACTGAACCTGTGAATCATGCAGGCCGGTGGTCACCAGCAGATTGGGATAATCTTTTTTCTCGATATTATCATAAGGCGAATAAGATTTCATATAATCGTAATATTCCTTTTCGTTTGGATTTCCCCATTCGTCATATTCGCCGGTGGTCAGCGGAATACTGTCGTCGAGCATGGTGGTCAGTACATCCACAAAAGGAACCTGAGCCACAATACCGTTGTACAGTTCGGGCGCCTGATTCATCACTGCACCCATCAGCAGGCCGCCGGCAGAACCGCCCATCGCATACAGATGTTTGGCCGAAGTATAATTGTTTTCGATCAGATAGCTTGAAATATCCACAAAATCATTGAAAGTATTTTTCTTTTTCAGCAGTTTTCCGTCTTCATACCAGGGTCTGCCCAATTCCTGACCGCCTCGGATATGTGCGATCGCATAAATAAATCCTCTGTCGAGCAGACTGAGTCTCGGAATGCTGAAATAAACATCCATATTGATTCCGTATGAACCGTAACCGTATTGAAGCAATGGCGTATCCGGGCCGATTTTCAAATCTTTTCTGTAAACAATCGAAACCGGAACTTTCACACCGTCACGTGCAGTCACCCAAATTCGTTTGGTTTCATAATCGTCTTTGTTGAAATTGCCCAAAACCGGCTGTACTTTTTTGACTTCAGAAGTTTTGTTCTTCATATTGAAGTCGATCACCGAACTCGGCGTAGTCATCGAAGTATAACCGATTCTCAGTATATCTGTGTCAAATTCGGGATTCCGACCGATTCCTGCTGTATAAACCTCTTCTTTGAACGGAAGAAAATAATCTGTTTTTCCGTCCCAGCTTCTGATATTGATTCGGGTCAGTCCTTCAAATCTTTCTTCCAAAGCCAGATAATCATTGAAAATTTCAAAATTTTCAATAAACACTTCCGGCCGGTGAGCGATCACATCTGTCCAATTGTTTTTTTCGGTTTTGTCAACCGGTGTTTTCATCAGTTTGAAATTGGTCGCCTTGTCCTTGTTGGTCAGTATGTAGAAATCATTTCCGTAATGTTCTATGCTGTATTCCAGATTTCTTTCTCTGGGCTGAATGATTTTAAATTCATCATCAGGATGATCTGCCGCGGTAAAACGATATTCGTCAGAAACCGTACTGCTGCTGCCGATGACAATATATTTTCTGGATTTGGTTTTAAAAACAAAGGTGTCAAAAGTGTCGTCTTTTTCTTCAAATACCAATTGGTCCTTGCTCTGATCGGTTCCCAGTTTGTGTTTCCAGATTTGGAAAGCTCTCAATGTTTCGTCTTTTCGGGTATAGAAAAGCGTTTTGTTGTCGGCTGCCCAAACCGAACCGCCGGTTGTATTTTCAAGTTTGTCCGAAAGCAGTTTTCCGGTATTCAGGTCTTTGATTCGGATGGTATAAATTCTTCTGCTGACGGTATCGACGCCAAAAGCAGCCAGCTGATTGTTTTCGCTGATGTTCACGCCTGCCAGATTGTAGAAACTGTGTCCTTTTGCCATTTCGTTGACATTGAACATCACTTCTTCCTGTGCATTCAGATTTTCTTTTTTCCGAGTATGAATCGGATATTCACCTCCGGTTTCATAACGGCTGATGTACCAGTAGCCATTGTATTTGAATGGAACCGATTCGTCGTCTTCCTTGATTTTTGATTTGATTTCCTGATACAGTTTTTGCTGAAGCAGTTCTGTATCTTTCATCATTTCGTCTGTATATTGATTTTCGGCATTCAGATAATCAATGACATTTTGATCTTCTCTTTGATTGAGCCAAAAATATTCATCGATTCTGACGTCGCCGTCTTTGATCAGTTTTTTCTCAATTTTTTTTGCGCGTGGTGCTTCCATCTGCTGAGCGTTTAACAGTACAAATGTACAGAATGTGAAAACAGCGGCTGTAGTGATTAATTTCATAATAATGATTGGGATAGGTTAATTTACTTTGCTGAATTCCTCGGTTTTTGATTTTCCGTTTTCGATGAAATCTATTGCCAGACTGCTTCCGTCATAAAATCCGGTGGTGGTGTATTTTTCTTTCGGACCAAGTACTGTCACCTGATAAACACCCGCTCTTGATGATGGTTTGAGCTGACCGATCATTGTTGAAGTCGCTTTGTCAATCAGCAGAAAAGAATTGTTTTTCATTTCGACCAGATAAACCGAACGATTGCTGTTTTTGAATTCAATTCCCATATCCGGTGTGAAGTCCATCGGCGGATCAACTGCAACGACCACAGCTTCACTTGGCGGCTGATTTTTTATTTCTTCTGTTTTCTGATTTCCGCCGGTATCTTTTCCGATCAATGCTGCCATTTGAGACGGATTGTATTCGCCTGCCTGTCTGACTGCAAAACGCATTGCTTCCTGATAACCTTTGTCGTATTCTTTGATTTTTGAAACGCCTTCATAACTGCCAACCACATTTCCTTTGCAGTCAGTAAATTTCAGTTCCAAAGCATTTTTAAGAAATTTATTGAGTTTGACCACATCTGCATTCAGCACCAGACAATAATTGTTTTTTGCTTCTTCAGGCCAGCTGGCGGATATCTCGTTCAGCACGGTATAACCGTTTTTATTCAAAAGCTGTTTCAGATAATAATTCAGCTGATACTGGTTTTCATTGAAACTCGAAAAAGAATCGGGTACTTTGATGTATTTGTAATCATTCAGTCTTTGTGAATGTCCGAAGCTGAATGACAGCAGAAACGCGAGTAAAATCAGATTTTTCATAATCTATGGTTTAGAATTCAAAAATACATAAAAATATGCGGTTTGAATTTCCGAATTGTCGAAAGAATTTTTGTTTTCAAAATGGCTGCCTGATAATTTTTGAATCACCAACTTTCAGCGTAATTTTACGCATCCAAAAAATACAGTTATGAAATTTTTTATTGACACCGCAAATCTGAACGAAATCAAAGAAGCACACGATCTGGGCGTACTCGACGGTGTGACCACAAATCCTTCGCTGATGGCGAAAGAAGGAATCACCGGAAAGAAAAATATACTGAATCATTATCTTGAAATCTGTAAAATCGTTGACGGAGATGTCAGCGCAGAAGTGATTTCGACCGATTTTGACGGAATGGTCAAAGAGGGTAAGGAGCTGGCAAAACTCGATGATAAGATTACGGTCAAAATCCCGATGACAAAAGACGGTGTGAAGGCATGTAAATATTTTTCTTCAAACGGAATCAAAACCAATGTGACGCTGGTATTTTCTGCCGGTCAGGCGCTGATTGCAGCCAAAGCAGGAGCCAAATATGTTTCACCGTTTTTGGGAAGATTGGACGACATATCGACCGACGGTCTGAATCTGATTGAAGAAATCAGAATCATTTATGACAATTATCTGTTCGACACCAACATACTGGCGGCATCAATCAGACATCCGATGCACATCATCAATTGCGCAAAAATCGGTGCTGACGTGATAACATCACCGCTTTCTTCAATCATGGGACTGATCAAACATCCGCTGACCGATATTGGACTTGAGAAATTTTTGTCAGATTATAAAAAAGGAAATAAATAATCAAATTAAAATATTAAACTAATTAAATATAAAAACTGAGAAATCCGTCGGGGTTTCTCAGTTTTATTTTTCATAAAATCTAAAAGCACAAAGGCTTAATAATATTTAAATCATTTCTTGTCCTGTAAGCCAAAAACTTCTTTCAGCAGCGGTGTGGTTCTCAAACCGATATTGTTTCTGATTCCTTCTTCTTTTTGAGCAACCATTTTGAAAACGCCGTTGATCGCCTGTTGGGTGACATAAGCGTTCAAATCTGTGGTTACTGATTTTCCTGTAAAATTATTGTATTGGGTAATGATCTGCGCCCAGATATCATCTGCACCGACTTTGCCCAAAGAATTTTTCACCTTTGGCTGAAAAGCTGTAAAAAGCTGAGTTGAAGTTTTGTTTTCGAGATAGGTTGTCGCAGCATTGTTGTTGCCGAGCAGTATTCCTTTTGCATCATTAAAAGTCATTCCCATAATCGCATTTTTAAAGATCGGTGCAGCTTCTGTCACCGCATCCTCTGCCGCACGGTTCAGCAGTTTCAGACCTTCATCGGCCAGACTGCCCAATCCGATGCTTCTCAACGTCCTGTCCACTGTCTGAAGTTCTTCGGGCAACAGAATTTTGGTCATGCTGTTTTTAAAGAATCCGTCTTTTTTGCCCAGTGTTTTCACGCCGTCTTCTACTCCGATTTCAAGTGCCTGTTTCAATCCCTGTGAAATTTGAAAACCTGAAACTCCGCCGATGCCTTCGCCGGTTCCGGTTGGAATCTGACTTGCAATCTGCTGCATTTCTTCACAGCCGGTAAATGCAAATCCGGTCAGTCCGAGTAAGATGAGTAATTTTTTCATATCTGTTTTTTTAATTGTTTCTGACATTGATATGTCCTGAAATTTTCTGATTTTCATCCAAAGTCAGGATGTACCAGTAAGTTCCCGACTGTACCGGACTGCCCATATACCGTCCGTCCCAAATAACTTCTGCCGAATTGATTTTCCGATCTACAAACATTTTTCCGTAACGGTCAAAAATTTTGATTCGGGCATCCGGAAACTGGCTCATTCCTCTGATTTTCCAATCGTCATTGAATCCGTCACCGTTTGGCGTTATAAAATTAGGAATTATAAAATAAGTGAAATTGTATTTCTCTGCATAACATCCGACCAAATCCCTGACATGCACTTCAAAGTCATTGGGCGTTAAACCATAGAAAACAGGCGAGCTCTGCCAGAAAATTCCGTCCAGCGAATATTCGTAATTTCCTGCCGGCGAAACCTGAACCGTCACCGACTGATCAGAATTGATCACCACATTGGTAATCACGGGTTCACCGCCGTTGACCACTTCAAACGGAAGTATAAATGTACATCCGTTCAGATCGGTTACGGTCACCGAATATTCACCCGGCTGACTGACAGAAACTTCATATCCGTCCAGCGGCTGATTGAGATCTTCGCCCTGAAGACCGTTCCAGTGATAGCTTGTAAATTCATCGGGAATGCTCAAAACCACAGCGGTTCCTTTGCAAAATGCGACATAATCTTCATAATCCACATCAGCTTCAGGAATTTTCAGATTGAGAATTGAAGTCCCATAACAGTCCTGAGTTCCGTCGTCCACACGGACATAAACCGTTTTGTTTTCAGAAATTGAAATAACAGCCGAAAGCGGATTCTGATTGTTCTGCATATCCTGCTGACTGTTGTAAAATTTGATATTTACATTTGGATTTGGATTGATTGAATTTTTTGCATCGTCCAAATTGAATTCAGCCAAACCGGTTTCTGCATCCCTGCATTCGGTCAGACTGCTGTTGGCAGCATCCGGCGCAACACTGATGATGATGTGAACCGGAATGATGTAGGTGATATTCTGAGTGGATTCGTGTACCCGAATATAAACATAAGCATCCTGAAACGCAATCGGATTGGTGAAAGGATCGCTCAACGGATTGTTGCCGCTCGCAGCATCTGCTTGACTTCCGTGATAACTGATCTGGATATTGAGTCCTTCGTGAAAACCCGCAGCGCCCCACCACTGGTTTGCATTGCTGCCCGCCGGTCTTTCTTTGATGACCGTTCTTTCCATAGTTTCAAGATTGATTTCATAAAGAAAATCAACCGTATTCCCGTACAGTCTTCCGTATTCTGCCGCCAGTCCAAAAGTTCCGGTTTCGATTTTTCCCATATCCTGATGGCTCACATACACATTGTCTGCACCAAGCGTAACTTTGAGTAAATGGTCTTTTCCGTCGGGCATCGTCCAGGCGACGTATAGAAAGTTGCCGATTTGTACAAAATCACCGCTTGCATTTCCGATTCCGAAGTCATGCCACAAATAAAAATTGGTGATGTCGTCCGGATCTGATCTGTAAACTTTGCTTGTCCAGCCGCCTTCGTACAAATGGTCGAGATGGTCAAATGAAAGCGCAAGCACAGTCTGTCCGTTGGAATGGATCTGACCCAAAGTTTGATAATTGCAGCTGACCGGATCCACTTTTTGAAGCATACCATTTTTTCGGGTGATATACAGATCTTTCTGACTGTTGAATGCGATGTCGTAATATCCGCCTTCTCCGTCGGTATCGCCGCAAACCGGCACCACCTGCGGATTGTCGTACAGCTGAGTGATTTTTTCAATCCCTCTGTGTGCTTTGGTTACATAAATTTCGGGTGATTCATTGAATTCGGACAATACATCCAAAGCATAATTCTGAAGCTGACTGAACGGAATGCTGACAAAACCGTCACCGTCGTGATCGCAGACATTTAATTCTTTGGTCGGTGTGATGATTTGTCCAAAAGCGAGCCCGAAAAGGCAGATAAACAAAATTGAAAAATTCAGTTTAAACAAAGTGCAGATTTTTGTACTGCAAATTTCGAAAAAATTAAACGTACGGACTTTAGAAAAACAAAAAAACCGACTGTAAAAGAGCCGGTTTTATATGATTTTTAACATTCGGTCAGATCAAAGACCGAATTCCTGTTTGATTTTATCGACTGCATCAAGTTTTTCCCAGGTAAAAAATTCAAGATTCTGAATTGTAATTTCATCCTTGGTTCCTTTGTTGAAAGTTTTGTCCGCCACATAAGATTCTCTTCCCATGTGTCCGTAAGATGCGGTTTCCTGATAAATCGGATTTCTCAGTTTCAGATGCTGTTCGATTGCATAAGGTCTCAGGTCAAACAGTTTACTGACTTTTTCTGCAATTTGGCCGTCGGTGAGATTGACTTTCGAACTGTTGTAGGTGTTCACATACACACCGATCGGTTTTGTTACACCAATTGCATAAGAAACCTGAATCAGAATTTCGTCTGCCACACCGGCTGCCACCATATTTTTTGCAATATGTCTTGCTGCATAAGCACCGCTTCTGTCAACTTTTGACGGATCTTTCCCACTGAAAGCACCGCCGCCGTGAGCACCTTTTCCGCCATAAGTATCAACGATGATCTTTCTTCCGGTCAGTCCGGTATCACCGTGAGGTCCGCCGATTACAAATTTTCCGGTCGGATTGACATGGTATTCGATTTTGTCATTGAAAAGTTCCTGAATCGCCAACTTTTGTTTTTGAAAAACTCTTGGAATCAGAATCTTCTTTACATCTTCTTCGATTCTTGCCTGCATGGCTTCATCACTTGCAAAATCATCGTGCTGGGTCGAAACCACTATGCTGACGATTCGGAGCGGTTTGTTGTCATCCGAATATTCGATGGTCACCTGAGATTTTGCATCGGGTCTCAGATAGGTCATCTTCAATTTTTCCTTTCTGATCAGAGACAATTCTTTCAGGATCGAATGAGCGAGATCCAATGCAAGCGGCATATAATTGTCGGTTTCATTGGTTGCGTAACCGAACATCATTCCCTGATCTCCGGCTCCCTGTGATTCTGCTCTTGCTTCAAAATCGTCACTGTTTGAAACTTTATCAACTCCCTGGTTGATGTCGGGTGACTGTTCGTGGATGGCAGAAAACACACCGCAGGAATTGCCGTCAAACATATACTCGCTTTTGTTGTAACCGATATTGTTAATGACTTCTCTGGCTATATGCTGTACGTCCAAATATGCTTTTGATTTGACTTCACCCGCCAAAACTACCTGGCCGGTGGTCACCAGTGTCTCGCATGCAACCTTTGATTCGGGGTCTGCAGCAAGAAAATTATCGACAAGCGCATCAGAAATCTGGTCTGCTACTTTGTCCGGATGTCCTTCAGAAACAGATTCTGAAGTAAATAAATAAGGCATAATTAAAATTTTTAAATTGAGAGGAATGATTGTTTGAAGTATCCTGTTTTAGCAATTTTTTAATGAGGCTGCAATCAGACAAATCCTTCCTCTTTGGGTTTGTGGCTGCAAAAATAAGCAGTTTTATATAATTTGGAAATGATTTGTCTGATTTATTTTGGAATTACAGAATCCCCAATTTTTTCATGCAATCCTTCATTTTCATATAGGTTCTTTCAATATTGTCGTCCAAACCGATTGAAAATCTGATCAGACCTTCTGAAAGGCCCATTTCTTTTTGTTCTTCGATTGGAATTTCGCTCGAAGTCGAAGTACCGGGCGCACTGAACAGTGTTTTGTAAAAACCGAGACTGACTGCAAGATAGCCGAGATTTTCGGTCTGCATCAATTCCATCAGTTTATTGGCTTTTTCGAGTGTTCCTGCATCGAGCGCCATCATTCCGCCAAAACCGTATTCAGGATTGTGGATTTTTTTGATCAGCTCATGATGCGGATGACTTTCCAGTCCCGGATAAATCACTTTCAGACCGTCTTTTTCAAAAGCATTTGCCAAAAACATGGTGTTCTCGCTGTGCTTTTTCATTCGGATATGAAGTGTTCTCATATTCTTCATAATGCTTGCCGCTCTCAAACTGTCCATCGTCGGTCCGAGCAGCATAACAGCACCGTCGTTGACGCTTCTCAGCTGATCGATGAAGTCCTGACTTCCGCAGATCACTCCGCCTACGGTGTCACTGCTCCCGTTGATAAATTTTGTAAGACTGTGTACGGTAACATCTGCACCCAAAATTGAAGGTGAGATTACCATTGGCGAGAAAGTGTTGTCAATGACCAGTTTGAGACCGTGTCTCTTTGCAATTTTGGAAAGCCCTTCAATATCAGAAACTTCAAGCAGCGGATTGCTCAACGATTCACAATACAGAACTTTGGTTTTTGAAGTAATCGCATTTTCAACTTTGTCCAAATCTGTGGTGTCCACAAAGTGGGTTTTTATGTTCAGTTTAACCAGAAAATTCTTCATAAAAGCATAGGTTCCGCCATAAACGGTTCTGCTCGATACGATTTCATCTCCGCTCTGACAAAGCTGCAGCAGCACCGAAGTGATGGCGCCCATACCCGAAGCGGTTACATTTGCTGCTTCGGTATTTTCGAGTGCAGCCAATGCCTGACCCAGATACAGATTGCTCGGCGAACTGTGTCTTGAATACAGATAACAGCCGTCGGTATTTCCTTCAAAGGTATCAAACATGGTTTTGGCAGAGAGAAAGGTGTAAGTGGATGAGTCTGAAATTGATGGGTTTACGCCTCCAAATTCTCCAAAATACTGCAGATCCTGAATTTTGTCTGCCGGATTGTGCTTTTCCATATTTTTAATAAATTTAATTGGCGAATTAAAGCTAATAATTAATAAAAGTCAATGAATTGATGATTATTTGGATAATTATTCTTTAAATTTAATTTTAACTTAAAATTATTCTGATTTTAATAAATATATTTACAAAACGATTAATAGTTTTCAGAAATGAATTTGGATAAAAATGATTTCAAGATTTTGAATCTGCTTCAGACCGATTCAAAAATGACCAACAAACAGTTGTCGCTTGAATTGAATCTTTCATCGACCGCTGTTTTTGAAAGAATTAAAAAACTCGAAAAATCAGGAATTATAAAATCATATACTGCCGTTCTGGACCGAAGACTGCTCGGACGTGAACTGATGGTTTTTACACATGTAAAACTGGAACGGCATTCAAAACAGAACATTGCGGATTTTGAATCTCAGATTACCGGTTTTGACGAAGTCCACGAATGCTATCATGTAAGCGGCGATTCTGATTATATTTTAAAGATGACTTTCAGGGATATGGATGAATACCGCGATTTTATTGTTTCTAAACTCACATCGATTCCCAGCATCGGAAGTACTTACAGTATTTTTGTGATAAATGAGCTAAAAAGCGGCTCAGTTTATAAATTTGATTAAATTTACTGAATAATCACCCCGAAAAAAAGGGGGGATTTTCCCCTCGACCGATATTGAAACGAGGGTATCTTTGCAAAACACAAATTATTAAAATATGGAAGACAGTATTCTACCTACCGGAATGATTACGGTATCAAAAGGAAAAGAGATGGAAGATCTCTACAAACAGGAATTTTATCCAGCCGCCAATCTTGCGATGGCTAAAAAGATTCCGGGATACAGCGGAGCAATGAGATCGTTTTGGTTTGATCTCGCAAATCTGAAAAATTACATCAAGCATATCGAAGATTATGCTGCAACCAAAGGCCATACAGGGCTTGGTGTCAGAATATATCTCGGTGCTGAAGAAAAATTGGGTCAGGACGGGCTGGTAGCCCCAAGACAAACCGTTTTCTTTGTTCCTACATGCAAAATTAATTCACCAACTACAATTATAAATGAAAATATAACCGGTGTTGAAAGGCTTGATTTTGGTGAGGGTAATATACCGGATTCATTAAATTCAGATACAGGAACACCGTAAAGGAATAGAGTGAGGGAATAGTAAAATAAAGTNNACAGCTGCTTTCATGTATTGCAGCAATTTTTTATTGGAAAAATTATAAAAATACACCATTATGGATTTTCTTTCCATTGTTGTTGTACACAGCTATTAATGAAGTGTCTATACAGGTACTTATGAAATCCGGAGTGATTACCAGCCCCAGAATGTTCTATAATGTTTATTCGGTCATTTCATTTTTGGCATATCTGTATTGGTTTGATAAAATTCTGAAATTAAAATATTGGAAATGGATGATACTTGTGGTCTTTTTGGCTGCGACCACCTATGACTTAATTCAGGAACAGGAAGTAAAACAGCTGTTCAAGGTTGGCCTGATTACCCAGGCAATCTTGATTTTGTCATTTTCGGTTGTTTATTTTTCAAGACTATTAAATGAAGACAGAGTAATTCACTATTGGAGAATTCCTGAATTTTGGTTCATTCTTGGCCTGCTTACATTTTATGTCGGCTTTACGCCTCTGCTTCTGATGACCGGATTGGAACTTGGAATTAACAGAGTGTACTCAATTTCCATAAATATATTAAATTTGATTCTTTACGGTTGTTACATCATAGGATTCTATGTTACAGCAAAATGAGAAAATATTATTTGTGATTTTCGGAATCATGGTACTGGTTCCGATTTCGATGGTGATTTTATTTCTTGTATTTAACAAACGAAAAAACAAACTCTTGAGAGAACAGGCAGAAGTGAAAAGACAGTTTGAAAAAGAACTGGCTGAGTCTCAGGTTGAGATTAGGGAAGAAACATTGAGGAATATCAGTTGGGAGTTGCATGACAACATTGGTCAGCTGATCACGCTGGCAAAAGTTTATCTTCAAAATTCAGAAAATGATTCCGAAAAAATCAACGAATCAGTTGAAATTATAGGAAATGCACTGAATGAAGTCAGGGCGCTGTCACGATCGATCAATCCGGAGAGTATCAGAAAAATGGGTCTGATCGAATCGGTTAATAATGAAATGAGCCGTTTCAAGAGAATGAAATTTATGAAAATTGATTTTCAGGTCAAAGGCGATGTACTCGATATCCCAAATAACCAGGAAATCATTATCTTTAGGATCCTTCAGGAATTTTTCTCAAATACACTCAAGCATTCGAGAGCGACAGAAATGAATTTGGAATTTTTGTATGGGTCAGACAGCCTTTATATCAAATGCCGAGACAATGGAATTGGTTTTGACCAAAAAGGCTTTTATAACGGAATCGGACTGAAAAACATGAAGAACAGAGCAAAGCTGATTGATGCAAAATTAAAAATTGACTCGCAGTTGGGGAAAGGAACCGAATTAACAATTAAAAAGAATATTAAATGAAACATAAAGTAACAATAGTGGATGATCATACGCTGCTGTCACAGGCAATCGGGAATCTGGTGGATGGTTTGGATGATTTTGAAACCGACGGGATTTTTAAAAACGGTCAGGAAGTGGTAGATGCTTTGAAAGGAAAAAGGATAAATCCCAAAATCATTTTGATGGATGTCCGTATGCCGGTGATGGACGGGATTGAAGCCACTCGGATTATTACAAAAACATATCCGAAAATATTGGTACTCGCACTTTCTGTAGAGACTGAAGAAAGAACCATCATCCAAATGCTGAAGGCCGGCGCAAAAGGATTTCTGAGCAAAGATATTCGTAAGGAACTTCTGTATCAGGCATTGACAGGTGCTCTGAAAGAAGGTTTTTTCCATACCCAGAATGTCACCGATGCGCTGATCGGAAGTCTGAAACACAAGAATGAGGTCGAGGAATTAAAGGAAAGAGAAATTGAGTTTATCAAATTGGCATGCTCAGATATGACCTATAAAGAAATTGCCGACAAAATGAATCTGAGTCCAAAGACGGTTGACAATTACAGGGATTCGGTTTTTACAAAACTCAATGCAAAAAATAGGATTGGTTTGGTGCTTTTTGCCATCAAACACGGAATTTATGAATTGGAATAAATTCAAAATTTAAAAACATAAAACCCCGCCGCTTTCATTTTGAAAATGGCGGTTTTTTTATTTGACCGGTGATGTTTCAAATCATCAGAGCGTTCCTCTTTTTTCCTGTTCTCTTTCGATTGACTCAAACAACGCTTTGAAGTTTCCGGCACCAAAACCTTTTGCACCCATTCTCTGGATGATTTCATAGAAAAGGGTAGGTCGGTCTTCAACCGGTTTGGTGAAAATCTGGAGAAGATATCCGTCTTCATCTGCATCAATCATGATTCCCAATTTATGAAGCTCGTTCAGGTCCTCTTTGAAATGAGAAAGATGTTTGCCCAAGCGATGTGGAACTTCGTCATAATAAGCCTGTGGCGGTTGAGACAAAAATTCAACACCTCTTTTTCTCATCTCGGTAACGGTCTTGATGATGTTGTCTGTTGAAACAGCCAAATGCTGAACCCCTTCACCTTCATAAAAATCAAGATATTCTTCGATTTGAGAACGTTTGTTTCCTTCGGCAGGTTCGTTGATCGGGAATTTGATTCTTCCGTTTCCGTTGGCCATTACTTTGGACATCAATGCAGAGTATTCGGTATGAATCTGGGTGTCGTCAAACGAAAGAAAATTGACAAATCCCATCACATCTTCAAACCATTTTACCCAAACATTCATCTGATTCCAACCCACATTTCCGACCATGTGGTCGATAAATTTCAAGCCAACCGGTTCCGGATTGTAATCTGATTCCCATTTTTCATAACCGGGCAGGAAGATACCTTTGTAGTTTTTTCTTTCGGTAAAAATAAAAACAGTTTCGCCGTATCCGTAAATCCCGGACTGAACAACTTCACCGTTATCATCCTTTGTTACAACCGGTTCCATATACGGTTTTGCACCTCTTTTGGTGGTTTCCTCAAATGATTTTTTTGCATCTTCCACCCAAAGTGCAATCACTTTGACACCGTCACCGTGTTTTTTTACGTGCTCACCAATGGGCGAATCCGAATTCAGCGCGGTGGTCAGAACCAGTCTGATCTTATCCTGTTTTACCACATACGAAGCACGGTCTTTCAAACCTGTTTCCAATCCGGCATAAGCATGCGACTGAAATCCAAATGCGGTTTTATAATAATGAGCTGCCTGTTTTGCGTTGCCCACGTAGAATTCAACATAATCAGTTCCCAAAATGGGTAAAAAATCCTGCGCGCCTTCAAATATTTTTTCTAATCCGTAATCAATGCTTTTTAATCCTTCTGACATAATTATTTGTGTTTTTTTGTTATTGAAAATGTTTGATGTTTTTATTGCAATGTATTGATAATCCGAATATTGATAAAAATTATTCAGACCACATTGCACGATGCATCACGGAAAGTAAAGTCTTATCATACATATCAACAAATTTATAAAAAAAGCTCTGAAAAACAAACTGGTAAGCAACACCTTATATTGATAAAGACAATTTAATCTTTGTCAACTTCCTGATTACTGTAATCATTTTGTTTTTTTTCAAACTCTTCAATTAATTTATTGTGCTCGTCTATAGAAATGATTCTTTTTGATTTTGGCAGCAAATCATTATTTTTTGTTAATTTTTCAATACTCTTAGCCTCAAAATGATATGAATTGATGTAATATGCCATTCCTTGGTTTGTATTTATCTGGATATCAATTTTTAATATCAAACCCGGTAATCCCCAATAGAGATAAGGGCCCTGAGAATATGGAATTTCAGTTGTGTACCAGGCAGTCATCTCAGTGTCGGGTTCAAGTCCTTTTGCAGTCGCTTTTTTTACCTTATAGCCCAAAATTTCTTTTTCTTCACTGTAATTAGTATTCCAACCAAATTGTTGCAAAGAATCTTGAATCATTGTTTTTGACTGGCTTGGAAATAGTGAAATTTTCTTTTCTAAATTCCTGTATAAAACCAATCCGGAGTAGTCGTAAAAAACAACCTGATTACCATTCGGATCTTTAAATTGATTTTTTTCTATCTGAGAATTGTTTAATTTCTCATCTTCATTAAAAATCGACTCCTTATCATTGCAAATTAATGTAAATTCAGCAATTCGAGTAAGTATTTCAAGATTTTTATCTATGACTTCCCTATTAGAGGAATTTGAATTATACTCATAAAATTTATCGAGATCAACATCAAAATACCTAACGAATTTAACTTGATATAAATCTTTTTCCTGCGAAAAGGAAAAGGAAAATATTAATACAAATATTATTACAATTAGCTTTTTCATCTAATAGTTTCTTATGATAACTTAAAAATCAATATTATAAAATATATAATTATATTCTATAATAAACATCAGATATTAAGTTATTTGACTTTTTTAAAATCTTTCTATTTTACTATCTTTAATTTTTTCTTTGAATTTGTTATAAGTAAAAACAAATTGATTTTGTGGGTTAACTTCATATAAATTAATAGAAGTTAATTTTTCAATGCGGCTTGTTAAGAAAATTCCACATTCAGTGATTTCTGAAGCTGTTTTTGGCACAGATATCCTTCCAATTGGAGAACCTCCTCCAACAGGAAAACAACCACACTCACAAACGCCACCATAACCACCGCACATTGCTTTCTCTCCAGCACTGCAATTTGCAGTACATCGAACAGGATTTCCACAAGAGCAAGTTGACTGACCAAAAACAAAAGACCCAATCAATATACAAAACGAAATTAGAAATACATTTTTCATTTTATTAAAATTATTTATTAAACATTGATTTCTTTTCTATAAATATCTTTATGTCTATTTTAGTATTAAAATACTAATCAGCAAATTATAAACTACAAGGAAATATCACAAATTTATAAAAATAAATAATATTTATTGGTGTAAAATTTATATTATTTTAAAAAAGATTATTCCGCTTTCATTTTGAAAATATTCAATAAAATCCAGGATTTAATAAAACCAAAACCGTAACTGATAAATTGAATGAAAGTAGTTACAATTGTCAGAAATCCAACTTTGAGTTTCTGATTTTCCATCACTGAAAAAATAAAAATCAGAAAAAAATAAACCAAATATCCAAAAGCGGGAATCAATAATAAAATTTTGTTGCATCCGGAAAAATAAAGAGCAATACAAATCAAGGCAAACACCAATCCCAAACTGAAAACTGTCGGAAACCAAAAAGTGATTTTTTTGTATTTCGGATGTCGTTGATTCAAAATCGGCCTTGCCACACCAAACTGATAGACTTGTTTGGCGAATTTTTTCAATGAAGTGCGGCGTTTGTGATAAACCATAGCTTCAGGAAACAGTCTTGTATCAAAACCTTTTTCCCACAAAGTCATACTCAAATCCGGATCTTCACCAATCCTTAAATTTCCGAATCCGCCAGTCGCTTCAAATGCTTTTCGGCTGATACCCATATTGAAACTCCTCGGTTGAAACTTCCCGATTTTCTCACTTCCACCGCGAATTCCGCCGGTAGTAAGAAAAGAAGTCATCGAAAATGAAATTGCTTTTTGCAAATAGTTGAAATCTTCTGAAGCCATATCCGGTCCGCCATAGGCATCTGTAAAATGTCCGGTCAGCCTTTTTCTAACAACTGAAATATATTCTTTGGGAACAATCGTATCAGAATCAAGAAAAATAAAATAATTTCCGTTTGCCTTTTTCATTCCGTAATTTCTGGACTGTCCCGGTCCGGAATTTTCTTTAAAAAAATAGCTGATGTTCAATTGACCCGAAAAACTTTCAGCAAGTTCTTTCAATGGAGCAGGCGAGCCATCATCAATCACCAAAACCTCAAAACTTTTGTCGGTCTGTTTTGTCAGACTCGACAAAAGTTCTGAAAGTTCATCAGCACGCTGATAAACCGCAATAATTATTGAAAAATTCAACTCGTTCAATCTTGCTAACTTTATACAAATAAAGTGGTTTTTTTAAAGAGCAACAATTCCGGTTAATTCAATTTTCTCTTTCGTTCTCTTTTTTTGATGTAATCAAAAACCGCTTCTTTGGTGGTCAGCCAGTCTCTGCCTTCTTTAAATGCGTCGATTTTGCCCTTTCTTGCGAGCAAACTCAAATACTCCTGGCCATAAGGAACCCTTTCATCTTCAACAATATTGCCGATAGATTTATACTCATCATAGGTATTGTTGAGTGAACCCAAATAGATGTTTAAACTTCGCTCCAGTGCCTGAAGAACGATCAAAACGAGTTTAGAATAATCACCTTTGTTGGATTGATTCAGTGCACCATAGTATTTCTTCCGGTCGTTTCTGAGAATGATTGCAGGCGGATAACCTGCTCTCATCAATAAAAGATTAAAAACCAAACGAACAGTCCTGCCATTGCCGTCAAAAAACGGGTGAATCCAAACAAATCTGTGATGAAATAAAATAGATTTAATAACAATATCTAAATCACAGGTATTAACCCATTCAATGAGTTCTGTGATGTATTCACTGATTTTAAGCGCATTGGGTGGAATGAAATTGGCTCCTGAAATTCTGACTCCCGATGTCCTGAATCTTCCTGCAATTTCTTTTTCTATATTTTGCAAAATGAGCTCATGCACATCAAGAATATCTCTTTCTGTCAGTATTCTTTTTTCTGATGCCAATTCTTCAATGTAGCTGATTGCGTTTTGATGATTGACTGCTTCAAAGTGCTCTTTGAGTGATTTCCCTTTGATTGTAAATCCTTCTTCAATCACCATTTGAGTTTCTCTCAACGTAAGTGAGTTGCCTTCAATGCTGTTTGAATTGTAAGTCCACTCAATGGTCAAACTTTCTCTGATGCTCTTCAGTACGTGGTTTGGAATTGGCCGCAGTTTGTCCAGTTCGGTCTTTTTTAACCGAATTCGATCGAGCTGCTTGCCCAGCCCTTCAAAATTATATGGATATTCATACCATTTCACCCCCCAAAGGTACTAATATCGTTTGGATATAAAAACCATTTTATCCGATATTAAAGATTTTTAACAAAAAAAGAAGCGATTTTCACCGCTTCTGTAATTCTTTACTTTATTAATTTAGTTTTTCAAACTGATTTTTAGTTCATCTAACTGAGATTTATCGATTGGGGAAGGCGCATCAATCATCACATCTCTTCCGGAATTGTTTTTCGGAAATGCGATATAATCTCTGATGGTTTCGCTTCCGTCAAGAATTGAAACCAAACGGTCAAAACCAAATGCAAGTCCGCCATGTGGAGGTGCACCGTACTGGAAAGCATTCATCAGAAAACCAAACTGTTCCTGTGCCTGTTCTTTGGTAAATCCAAGCAGTTCAAACATTTGTGACTGAAGTTTCTGATCATGAATTCTGATTGATCCGCCGCCGATTTCATTTCCGTTCAGCACCATATCATAAGCATTGGCTCTGACTTCACCCGGATTGGTTTTCAGTTTTGAAATGTCTTCCGGTTTTGGCGAAGTAAACGGATGGTGCATTGCGAACCATCTTTTTTCGTCTTCATCCCATTCCAAAAGCGGAAAATCCACCACCCAAAGCGGTGCAAATTCATCCGGTTTTCTCAATTCGAGTCTTTCGGCGAGTTCCATCCTCAAAGCACTCAGCTGTTTTCTGACATCATTTGCATTGCCTGCCATGATGAGCATCAGGTCATTTTTCTGAGCATTCATCCTTTCGGCAAAAGCTTTCAGATCTTCCTGAGAATAAAATTTATCGGCAGAAGATTTAAAACTTCCGTCTTCATTTACTCTGACCCAGACAAAACCTCTCGCTCCGATTTGCGGTCGCTGAATCCATTCGAGCAGTCGATCGATGTCTTTTCTTGTATATGAATTTAATGTCGGAGCAGAAATCCCGACCACCAGTTCTTCTTTGTCAAAAACTTCAAATCCTTTTCCTTTTGCCAGATCGTTGAGTTCGTGAAATTCCATCCCGAAACGGATATCGGGTTTGTCATTTCCGTATTTCTTCATTGCTTCAGCATAAGTCATTCTCGGAAATTTGTCAACTTCAATATTGTGAACCGTTTTCAGCAGATGCCTCAACAGACCTTCAAAAATATTGAGAATGTCTTCCTGTTCAACAAAAGTCATTTCACAGTCGATCTGAGTAAATTCAGGTTGTCTGTCCGCTCTCAAATCTTCGTCTCTGAAACATTTTACAATCTGAAAATATTTGTCCAGACCTGCCACCATCAGCAGCTGTTTAAAAGTCTGCGGTGATTGCGGCAATGCATAAAATTCACCCGGATTCATTCTGGAAGGAACCACAAAGTCTCTTGCGCCTTCAGGAGTAGATTTGATCAGCACCGGAGTTTCAACTTCCAAAAAATCTTTGTCAGACAGATATTTTCTGACTTCCTGTGCGATTTTGTGTCTGAAAATCAGTTTTTCTTTGACCGGATTTCTTCTGATATCGAGATAACGGTACTGCATTCTCAACTCTTCACCGCCGTCTGTTTTGTCTTCGATGGTGAATGGAGGAACTTTTGATTCGTTCAGAATTTCGATTGCTTCCACCAGAATTTCGATTTCACCGGTCGGAATATTCGGATTTTTTGATTCTCTTTCAATCACAGTTCCGGTTGCCTGAATCACAAATTCACGACCCAGTTTTGATGCTTTCTCCATCAGTGATTTGTCGGTTCTCTGTTCGTCAAGAATCAATTGGGTGATGCCGTAACGGTCACGCAAATCGATCCAGATCATAAAACCTTTGTCACGAATGACCGAAACCCATCCGCTGAGTGTAACTTTCTGATTGAGATGACTGGTGTTTAATTCGCCGCAACTGTGTGTTCTGAACATTTTCTGAAAATTTGAGTGCAAAGTTAAGTCAGAAATTCGACTTGGAACTCCGATTTTTGTCAGGATTCAAAAAATGTATTAAAAAGTTGGGTTGTTGATTCAGCTTTGATTGTCTGTAAAATCCTGAATCTTTTTTGCAATGATGGGAGCTGCGACCAAAATTGCGATTGAAATCAGTGAGCGGGCTGTTTTTCCGAGATTAAATTTCTCGGTTGCCTTATCTGATAAGAAATTCAACGAAGAATTCACATTTTGACCCAATGCAGAATTCTGAATCGCAGAATTTTTTTCAATCGAACCGAAAAGCCGGTTGGCTGTTGTATAGAGAAAACCTTCTTTGGCGCGCTGATCTGCCAAAGCCATTTTCATTTTCAGTTCTCTTTTGGCCTGTCTCAAATCGGCCAAATTGTCTATATGTTTAGTCTTCATCTTCCTCAAATTCTTCACCTGAATTATCGATTGCATCCATTGCGGCTTCAACCGCCTTGTCGGTTATAAACAACATGATCTTTTTTCTGAAAACCATCAGTACTGCAAGCAGCAGGATGTAACCGACAACAAGTACAAGAAATCCCATTCCGATGTTGTCAAACCAGTTGCCCAGCAAAAAGCCGAATGCAAGACTTGCGGTAAAGAAAACCAGCATCAGAAACATGCCGATCAAAACACCAAAGACTCCTGCCGAAAGCATATTGCTGACAGAATCCACAATCTCGAGTTTTGCATAGCTGATTCGGTTGTTGATGTATTCTTTTAAGTCTTCAAACATAAAAAGGGAATTTCATTCAAAAATAAGAAAATGTTGAGGATTAGACCCCAACATTTTCTTCAAATTCATCTTTCATTTCATGCGCCTTCTTTTTCAGATCATCAGCACCTTTCTGAAGTTTACTTTTGACTTCTGCCAATTTTTCTTCCAGGTCTTTCCTGACTTTTTTTGCATGATCTGTAAGGTCACCGGTGTGTTTTTCCAATTCCTTTTTCAGCTTGTCAGCTTCTTTTTTCAATTGTTTTCTTGTTTCTTTTCCTGATTGCGGAGCCAAAAGCAATCCTGCTGCAGCACCTGCAGCCGCACCGATAAGAAGACCGGCCATTAATTTGAAAGCTCCATTTCCTTTTGCCATAATAATTGATTTTAGTTAAACTTGTTTCATTAAATTTACGCAATCTTTAGGACAAAAACAATACCAAAAACTTTATCTTTACAACCGTTTTATAAAAATTGAATAACTAATGCCACAACTTTCTTATAAGGGAGACCTGATGCCTTCTTCTCCGATCAGGAAACTGACTCCGTATTCGGATAAAGCAGAAAATAGAGGAATCAAAGTATATCATCTGAACATCGGTCAGCCCGATATAGATTCGCCGCAACCTGCACTCGATGCAATCAAAAATGAACCGTTCAAGGTGCTTTCATACACCCATTCGGAAGGGACAGCCGAGTATCGGACTGCACTTTCAGATTATTACAAAAACAGAGGACTCGAACTTGAACCCTCAGATATGATTATCACAAACGGAGGATCAGAAGCGCTTCTTTTTTGTTTTGGAATTATCTGCAATCCAGGCGATGAAATCATCATTCCGGAACCTTTTTATGCAAATTACAACAGTTTTGCGATACAGAGCGGTGTGAAGATTGTTCCGATCCAGTCAAAGATTGAAGACAATTTCGGATTGCCGCCGATTGAAACTTTTGAAGATAAAATTACAGACAAAACCAAGGCGATACTGATTAACAGTCCGGGAAATCCAACCGGATATCTGTATTCAAAAGCAGAACTTGAAAAACTGAAAGAACTGGTGTTGAAACACGATCTGTATTTGATTTCAGATGAAGTTTATGCCGAATATGTTTATACCGACGAAGAATTTGTTTCTGTGCTGAATTTTCCCGAACTCAAAGAAAATGCAATCATAATCGATTCTGAATCAAAAAGATTCAGTATGTGCGGTTTGAGAATCGGTGCATTGATTTCAAGAAACCCCGAGATTATCAAACGTGCTCTGAAATTTGGTCAGGCGCGTCTTTGTCCGAATATCATCAGTCAGTATGCGGCTGCAAAAGCGCATCAGAATGCAGGAACTTATTTTGATGACAGCCGCGCCGAATACATCAGCAGAAGAGATCTATTGGTGACTGAACTCAACAGGATTCCGGGTGTTATCTGTCCGCATCCTCAGGGAGCATTTTACTGTATGGTGGAACTTCCGGTGGACGATACCGAGAAATTTGCAATCTGGCTGCTCAACGATTTTGATCTGAACGGAGAAACCGTGATGATCGCTCCGGGAAACGGATTTTACAGCGATCCCGAAAAGGTGAAAAATCAGGCGAGATTTGCTTATGTTTTGAAAAAAGAAGAATTGCAAAAATCTGTGGACATCCTCAGAGAAGCATTGAAAAAATATCCGGGCACCAGCCGTTAAACGACAATTTGACAGAAAGCTTTTTTCGGTAAAATTCAATTCGATGGAGATTCTTGAAAATAAATCCTTAAAACCTTACAATACGTTTGGGATCGAAGCCAATTCCCGATATTTTGCGGAAGCATTCACAATTGATGAACTCAAAGAAATCATCGATTGGGCGTCTCAAAACAATCAGCCGATACTGCTGATTAACGGCGGAAGCAATATGCTGCTGACCAAAGACTGGGACGGGATTACGATCAGGATTGACTTGAAAGGAATTGAAATTCTGAAAGGGGATGAACATTGGGCCTGGGTTAAAGTTGAATCGGGCGAAAATTGGCATCAGTTTGTGATGTGGACATTGAAAAATGATTTTGGCGGTCTTGAGAATCTTTCACTGATTCCGGGAAGAGCCGGAACTGCACCCATTCAAAACATAGGTGCATACGGTGTCGAAATCAAAGACAGTATGACCGAACTGACCGCGCTTGAAATTTCAACTTTAAAAATCAGAAAATTCACAAATGCTGAATGCAAATTTGGTTATCGAGATTCTGTTTTTAAAAATGAACTCAAAGGAAAATATGTGATTCTGGATGTAACTTTTAAATTGTCCAGAAGAAATCATGTGCTGCACACCGATTACGGTGCAATTCTTACTGAATTGGAAAGACTTGGTGTTGAAAATCCGACGATTCAGGATGTCAGCCGTGCTGTGATTCATATCAGAGAAAGTAAACTGCCCGATCCGGCTGAGATTGGAAATTCAGGAAGTTTTTTTAAGAATCCGGTGATCTCGGCTGAAGAATTCAAAAAATTAAAGGAAAAATTCCCCGATGTTCAGGGACACCAAAAGAACGGCGGTTTTAAGATTGCTGCCGGCTGGCTGATTGAAAAAGCGGGATGGAAGGGAAAAAGATTCGGTGATGCAGGCGTCCATCAGAATCAGGCGCTGGTACTGGTGAATTACGGGAATGCAACCGGAAATGAAATCTATAATCTTTCTCAAAAAATACTTGAAGATATCTATCAGAAATTTGGGATTTTGCTCGAAAGAGAAGTGAATATTATCTGATTTTACTGATTGATCCAATTCGCGCCAAACACCGCATTCAATGCAGCAGTTTCTGTTCTGAATCTTTGATTTCCCAATGAAATTCCTTTGAAACCATGCTTTTCGGCAAGTTGGATTTCATCATTTGAAAAATCACCTTCGGGCCCGATCAAAATCAGATAATCGGTTTTTGGTTTTAAAATCGAATGAAAATTTTCTCTGCCGTAATTTTCACTGCAATGCGCAATCAGTTTCTCTTCAAAATGATTTCCTTTTACAAAATCATTGAATTTCATCAAATCATTTATCACAGGCACATAAGCTTTTAACGACTGTTTTACCCCAGATTGTACGATTTTCGAAACCCTTTCCAAATTGATATTTTTTCTTTCGGAATGAAAACTTTTCAAAAAACTGATTTCATCAATTCCGATTTCAACTGCTTTTTCAAGAAAGAATTCTGTCCGATCTATATTCTTTGTCGGTGCAATTGCAATATGCAGTCTGTAATCCCTTTTTTCAAAATCTTCGATTACAGAAGTCAGCTCGATTTCAACCGAATGATTCGAAATCAAATCAACCTTGCCTTTGCACATTTTTCCTTTTCCGTCGGTAATGTTGATTTCCTGACCAATCTTTCCTCTCAGCACCTTTATAAAATGTCTGGCTTCCTCACCCGAAAGCAGCGCCGTGTCATCATTGATTTGTCCGATAAAAAGCTGCATCAGATATGGTATTTTGCGACAGAAGGAATTGTCAGTTCTGAAAAATCATGCAGTTCAAACTTCAGCTGCCCCGCCATTGCGATCATTGCTGCATTGTCGGTTGTATAAGAGAATTTTGGAATAAAAACTTCAAATCCTTTTTCTTTCTGAAATTCTTTCAACCGTTCTCTGATTTCTGAATTTGCAGAAACACCGCCTGCAATTGCAAGCTGTCTGATTCCTGTCTGTTTGGCTGCTTTGATCAATTTGTCCATCAAGATATCGACGATCGTTTTTTGAATCGAAGCACAGAGATCATCCAAATTCTCATTGACGAAGTCATGATTTTTTTCAACTTCTTTGTTGATGAAATAGAGGATTCCGGTTTTCAATCCGCTGAAACTGTAATTCAAACCGTCAACCTTTGGTTTTGAAAAATGAAATCTTTCGGGATTTCCCTGTTTTGCGAGTTTATCGATAATCGGTCCGGACGGATAATCCAGTCCCATAATCTTGCCTGCTTTGTCAAATGCTTCACCCGCAGCATCGTCGATGGTTTCACCCAGGATTTCCATTTCAAAATAATCGGAAACCTTTACAATCTGTGTATGGCCGCCGCTCACCGTCAGACAGAGAAAAGGGAATTCGGGTGGTTTTTCATTTGCATCTTCAATAAAATGAGCCAGTATATGACCCTGCATATGATTGACTTCGATGAGCGGAATGCCGAGCGCCATACTGAAAGATTTTGCAAAACTGCTGCCCACCAAAAGCGAACCCATCAGACCGGGACCGCGTGTGTATGCGATTGCGCTGAGCTGATCTTTTGTGATTCCTGCCTGTTTCAAAGCTTCATTCACCACCGGGACAATATTTTGCTGATGTGCTCTGGATGCGAGTTCGGGAACAACACCGCCGTAACTTTGGTGTACTTTTTGTCCTGCCACAACATTGGACAGTATTTTGTTTTTCTGAATCACTGCTGCGGCTGTATCGTCGCAGGAAGATTCAATTCCCAAAATGATCGGAAAAGTATTCATTGTTTGCTATGAATTAATTAATTGGCGTAATTTTGCTGCAAATATCGGAATTTTATATTTTGAAAACGCTCAGAAGAATTGGAAGAATCATCTTAATCCCGCTCATCGTGGTGTTGGTCCTTCTGCTGTCTCTGATGATCGCGATACAAATTCCGGCCGTTCAGACCAAAATTGCAAAATATGCAGTCGAAGAACTCAACAATACTTTTGGAACCGAAATCAATGTCGAGCGTGTAAAAATCGATTTCTTTGGTGATGTCAATCTGTACGGCGTTACGGCCAAAGATGAAAATCAGCTCGATTTTATCGATATCAAAAGAATTCAGGCAGGACTGAGTCTGACCGGTCTGATCAGCAATCCGAACCGGATAACCATTAAAAAACTGAAACTGTTTGAACCCAATGTAAAGGTGATCACCTACAAAAATGACAGCATCAGTAATTTCATAAGATTGATTGATCGGTTTTCTACGGAACAGGAAAAAGAACCTTCGGATTTCAGACTGAGCGGAAACATAGAAATCGAAAACGGCAAAGTGCTGATCAGAAATCAGAATTTGGAACCTTCGAAACGAGATTGGGTCGATGCTGAAAATTTTAATCTGATTGCAAAGAATTTCAAACTGCAGGGAGATGACATTTGGGCGGATATCAAATCATGGAATTTTGAAGGAAAGCGAAACAATGAAAACTACAAAGTCGAAAATTTCTCGGGAAATCTGCATTATTCGCCAAAAGAAATCAGGATAGACGACTGGAATTTCAAAACCGAAGATTCTCAATTGGACGGTCATTTGGTTCTGGCTTCCGAAAATGAGGCGGATATGAGTGATTTTCTGAACAAAGTCGTTTGGGATATGGAGCTCAAAGAAGGTTCGAAAGTCAATTTTAAGGACATCCGTTATTTTGTAACCGATTTTGATAAAAACACTACCGTTGATGTTTCCGGACTGGTGACCGGTACTTTGAACGATATGAAATTTCATCAGCTTACGCTGAACGGAGATGGTGTTTTTCTGGCTTCGGACGAGCTGAATCTGATCGATATGACCGAAGGCGACCGGCTCCAGATTCATTCAAATATGGTGAAGGCAAAAACTTCTTACCGTGAATTTACAAATCTGCTGCCGACCTTTATTTCAAATAAGATTCCAGTACTGATCGATCGTTTTGGAAATATGGATTATCGCGGGAGTTTTGATCTCGATTCCGATCAAATCAAAACAAAAGGCTATGCGCTGACCTCTTTGGGCGATGCCGATATGGATGTGGTTTTGAGCGATTACAGAAACGAACTGAAATACAAAGGGCTGCTGATAACTGAGAATATGAATCTCAAACAAATCACGGATGTTGAGCAGCTCGGATTTGTAAAGGGAAGAATTGATTTTGACGGTCAGGGAACCGATATCAAATATTTGAAATTAAAAGCCAACGGAAACCTTGCCTATTTTGATCTGATGGACAAAAGATACAGCAATGTTTTGGTGAACGGAAGACTTGAAAATGAAAGATTTACCGGTTATATGTCGATCAAGGATCAGAAGATGGTTGCTGATTATGACGGAATTTTTGACTTTTCAAAAAAGCCTTACAAACTTGATTTTGTTTCAAAAATCGGCTATCTCGATCTTGATTATCTGGGCGTGACCGACAATATGCAGGCGTCTGTTTCTGCCGATGTGGAAGGGAATTTCAGTTTCAGCAATATCGATGATTTTCTGGGTGCATTGGAACTCGACAATGTACAGTTCAAATCAAAAGACAGAAATCTGAATGTGCCGCATGCCCATCTGATTTCTTCCAAAAAGGGTGATGTTCAGAATCTTGAACTCGATGTGCCTGAATATTTGAAAGGTGAAGTGAATGGAAATTACAAACTGAGTCAGTTGCCGGATGCGCTGATCAATGCGATCGGATCGACAACGCTGGTTACTTATACACCCAAAAAGACAGATCCGAATCAGAATTTCCACTTTTATTTTGAAGTTGAACAGGATTTATTCAGTCTGATCGATCCGAGGATACAGATTGCGCCCGGAACCATTGTGGACGGACAGGTCGATACAGGCAGCAACAGTCTGATTGCGGAACTGACTTCGCATCAGATCGGTTTTGACGGATTCAATATTTACAATCCGCTGATCAATGTGGATACTTCAAAAGAGATAGAACAAATCTATATCAGAACAGACAGTTTGTCGGTGAAAAATGCAATGATTTACAATGCGGACATTCACACGACACCGGTCNNCACCTTCGTCTTTTAATGTGGACGGAAACGACTGGCAGGTCAATCCCGAAAATGACCCGGAGACAAACCGGGCGATCATTAATTTTGATAAAAATTACTACGAACTTCAGAATCTGCTAATCGAATCAGACGGTCAAAAACTGCTGTTGGACGGTTATTTTGCGAGCAATACCGATTATAAACTGAATGCCGATCTTGAAAAACTGATTCTGTCCGAAATTATTCCAAAGAGTTTTATTGGCAATCTTGAAATCGCCGGTATTGCAAATGGAAATGTCAACATCATCAGAACAAAGGATGAACTGAAGCCGCTGATGGAGCTAAAAGTGGAAGAATTTGGATTGAACGGCTATGGTTTGGGCGATGTCAGTCTGAACGGAACCTACAATGCAAATCAGAATGTTTTTGATATTGAATTGTTTATTGAACAGGAACAGGTACAGGTGCTTTATGCAAACGGTTTTATAGACAACAAACCAAGCACACCTCAAATCAATATGGTGGCGAGTTTGGATGATTTCAACTTTAAATTTGTAGAAAGTTTTCTGTCGGCTGCAATGAGCAATCTGAGAGGAAAAGTTTCGGGCAACGTCAAATTCAGCGGACCGATTGATTCTCCTGATTTTGAAGGAATGCTCGATCTGGCCAATCTCGGTTTCAAAATTGATTATCTCAATACCGATTATTCGTTTGACGGAGTCAATACGGTTCCGGTGTTCAAACAGAGCGGAGGACAGGGCTCAATCACTTTGGACGAAATCAGATTCAGAGATACTGTTTTTGGTACAAAAGGAGAGGTGACCGGTCAGGTACTGTTTCGTGATTTTGCCAGCTGGTTCCTCAACCTTTCATTCAACACAGACAATCTTTTGGTGCTGAATACCAATGAAAAAATCAATGATTTGTTTTACGGCAGGGTATTCGGTCAGGGTGCATTTGAAATTTTCGGACCGCCTGAAAAGCTCGATATTTCTGCAAATGCAAAGGTCAACGATGGTTCAGATTTCACCATCAACACAGGTGCAACAAAAGTAGAAGGCAGCAGCAGTCTTGTCAGATTTATTCCCGAAGGAGAGGACAAAGAGAAGGAGGAAGGCGGACCCAAAGGAATGCTCATCGATCTGAATATCAGCGCAGATGCAAATTCAACCGTTCATCTGGTCTTTGACCCGGTTACAAAAGATATGGTGACCGCAAACGGATCGACCGAAGATTTGAAATTCCATTTGGGAAGAACCGGAATTATGACGCTGGAAGGAACTTACACGCTTGAATCCGGAAAATATCAGTTCCGGCAGGTGCCTTTGCTCAATCGTGATTTTGAAATCAAGTCGGGCAGTTATGTAAACTGGAGCGGAGGAAGCCCGCTGGATGCAAGTATGCATATCACCGCCAATTTTGAAAGGACGGTTTCAAACGTGGGTGAATATCTGGGAACCGGTTACAGTCAGACTTATAATGTGATTCTGGGAATTGTAATCAGCGAATCTCTTTCAAATCCGCAGATGGATTTTACTCTGACCATTCCAAAAGGAGGATCTGATATGCAGTCGCTGATTGATTACAAATTCAATCTGGATCCGGACGACAAAATGATTCAATTCGGATCAATTCTTTTGTTCGGTCAGTTTATGACCAGTGACAGCAATGTATTTGCGGCAGGAGCAGCTTCTGCCGGAGCCGGAATTGCGCTCAAACAATTGGGCGGAATTATTAATTCATTGATTGTCGGCGGCGGTGTGATGATCGATTTGGACTATGTGACCGGCTCGGATATGAGCAACACTTCTGACCGTTTTAAAACCGACCTTCACGTCAATCTCAGCCCGAGATGGACTTTTAACGGAGAAGTCGGTGTGCCTGTCGGAAGCGGTTATACCAATGAAATTGCAACCGGAGAAGCAGAAGTTCAATGGGATATTTCAAAAAAGATGGACAAAACGCTGGTGGTGAATTTCTTCACCCGACCGACCAATTTTGGTGTTCAGAATTTTGGCGGCGCAGGTAACTTCCAAAGCTTTGGCGCAGGCATTATGTACAAAACCACTTTTGATCGTTTTTCTGAAATATTCAAGAAAGATTCGCCCGAAGCCAGAATTAAATCAACTGTTGATCAGCCTTCTTTCTTTGAAAGAATGGAACAGCAGAATCAGGAAGAACAAAAACCGGAAGAGCAGGAACAAAAGATCGAAGAGAAGACAGATTCAGCCGATCAGAAACCGGTTTCAAAAACAAAACCGCCCAAAAAACAGAAGGGCGGCTCGCTTGTCAGATTCAGATAATTGTAATTTTTTTCAGTGCAAATTCTATTGCCGTCTTTTTCTTTTAATGAAAATGTTCCAGTACATATTTTTCTGCGTCCATAGCCGCCATACAGCCGGTTCCTGCAGCTGTCACCGCCTGACGGTAGATACTGTCCTGAACATCACCTGCTGCAAAAACGCCGGGAAGATTGGTTTTTGTTGTTTTCCCTTTGGTGATCAGATAACCGGTTTCGTCCATATCGAGCATTCCTTTGAAAATCTCGGTATTCGGTTTGTGACCGATTGCAATGAATACCCCGTCAACCGACAATTCTGATTTTTCGTTGGTCAGATTGTTGATGATGTGTGCTTTTTCAACCACCATGTTTCCGCTCATACCAATCAGTTCGTGATTGAACATCACTTCGATTTTGGGATTATTGAGCACTCTTTCCTGCATCACTTTTGACGCTCTCATCTCGTCTTTTCTGACCAGCAGATAGACTTTTGAACAGATATTTGAAAGATAGGTAGCTTCTTCTGCAGCAGTATCACCGCCGCCTACAACCACAACCGGGCTGTTTTTGTAAAAGAAACCATCGCAGGTTGCACAGGCCGAAACACCGCTTCCGAGATATTTTTCTTCGTCTTCCAAACCAAGATATTTTGCGGTTGCACCGGTTGAAATGATTACGGTACGGGTCTGAATTTCTTTTCCGGAACCGGTTTTCAGTTTATGGATTTCACCCGGATTTTTTGCAAGTTCAACTTCGGTTATATAATCAATATGGATTTTGGTGCCGAATCTTTCTGCCTGCTGCTGAAATTCGATCATCATTTCGGGCCCCATGATTCCTTCGGGATAGCCGGGAAAGTTTTCAACTTCGGTGGTTGTGGTCAGCTGTCCGCCGGGCTGCATTCCTGTATACATTTCAGGATTCATATTGGCTCTTGCCGCATAGATTGCCGCGGTATAACCGGCAGGTCCGGATCCTATGATTACTGTGTCTTTGATTGGATTGTCAGTCATTTTCTTAATTGATTTAGATGCAAAATTATCAATCTTTTTGGTTGAATTTTCTGTTTTTTAATTCAAAATTTCAATTGATAAATAGAATGAATTGATTTACATGTATTGGGTTTCGGGTTTGTGATTCAGACGGATGATTCTCAGTTTGTCCATGATAATGATAAACGGATACATCGGATCAAATTCAAACCATTTCACTTTAAAATTGGGTCTTCCGCCAAATTTGTGGTGATTGTTGTGAAGACATTCGCCCCACATCAGCAGATCGACCGGCATCAGATTGGTTGAAGTGTCTTTCACATCATAATTTCTGTAGCCGTATTTGTGCGAAAACCAGTTGACAATCACACCGTGAACCGGCGACATCAGCACGTGAATCGGAATCAGCACATAAAGCCACCAGGGCGAATTGAACAGAAAATAGATTGCGATATAGACTGCCACCCAGGCAAGGCGTGTAAATTTGGATTCTGCGAATTTGTCAAATTTTCTCCATTTTGGAACCCCTTTTTTGAATTTCTCACCAACGACTGCAATTTCCTGATCGATTTCGTTGTAAATCTTTCGGGTGCGCCACATCATGTGAAAAACATCTTTGTCAAAAATAGGCGAATGCGGATCTTTTTCGGTGTCTGCAAAAGCATGATGCAATCTGTGTAAAACGCCGTATGCATAAGGACTCAGATAAGATGATCCCTGGGTAATGAAAGAACCGATATGAAAAGTTTTTTCCCAAAAATTTGACATTCGAAACATTCCATGGGCAGCATATCTGTGATGAAACAGCGACTGAAAAAAAAGTGAACTGTACCAGTGAAGGATAAAAAAGCCCACAAGGATTATAACTATTGTTTGGGTTTCCATTATATATTTATCTAATTTTGACAAATATAAAAGATATATCGCTCTTTTATGCTGATGTCTGTTTATTAAATGACCATTTTTTAATTCTTTTTCAACAATGAATCGATCTATGTTTCGGAAGATACTGTTATTCAAGCTTCCGATCGCAAAAATTGCAGGTTTGAAACTTCATTATTTTGATGATGATAAATCTCAGATTTCCGTCAGGTTGGGCTGGCTCAATCAAAATCCGTTCAACAGTATGTTTTGGGCGGTTCAGGGAATGGCTGCCGAGCTTTCGACCGGAACACTCTGTATTTCAAAAATTCAAAAATCGGGAAAAAAGATTTCGATGCTGGTGGTCGGCCTGCAGGCAAATTTCTCAAAAAAAGCAGTCGGAAAAATCATCTTCACAAACGAACAGGGCAAAGAAGTGGATGCTGTGCTGAAAAAAGCCATTGAAACCGGAGAAGGTCAGACGCTGTTGATGAAAAGTGTCGGTGTTGACGAACAGGGCGATCAGGTATCGGAATTTCTTTTTACCTGGAGTTTTAAAGTGAAAAAGTAATTTCTTTATTAAGTATTTATTTTTCTTGATTTGGGATTTTGTCTGTTTGAGCAAGTTCCTCAAGGGCTAAATCAGTCCATAGAATTTTATAGCCATTTCCCATAAATTTCTCTTGCTTTGGAATGAGGATTTAACTTACCTTCATCTGCCTGTGCAATACCTTTTTCTATAGACTCCCGTTCAGCTTCTGAAGTTTCATCCCACCAGTCCTTTTTGTTTTCTCTCGAAATTAAATCTGAAATTTTTTCAAGAAAATCCATATCTTCAATAGTTGACAGCCATTGAATCAATTCAAGCTTTTTCCTTTGTATTTCTAATTCAGAATTCATTTTGAATTTTATTTATTTCAAATTTAAGATTATTTATGGTTTCAGGACGAAAAATTAACCAGACATCAAATCGTCTTTTATAATTTCTTTGCGCCTTTCACCTTCTGTTTCAAAAGTGCAATATCCAAAACTTCGAGCATCTCATTCACATAATGGAATTTCAGACCTTTGATGTATTCCGGTTTGATTTCTTCTATGTCTTTTCGGTTTTCTTCGCTCAGAATGATTTCCTTGATATTCGCACGTTTGGCAGCCAAAATCTTTTCTTTGATTCCGCCCACCGGAAGCACCCTTCCTCTCAATGTGATTTCGCCGGTCATCGCCAAATTAGCTTTCACTTTTCTTTGGGTAAATGAAGACACCATCGAAGTCAGCATAGTGACGCCCGCAGAAGGTCCGTCCTTTGGTGTTGCACCTTCGGGAACGTGAATATGAATGTTGTATTTTCCGATCAAATCTTCGTCTATATTCAAAGCATCAGCATGTGATTTGATGAATTCAAGTGCGATGGTCGCAGATTCCTTCATCACCGTACCCAGATTTCCGGTAATCGTCAGACTTCCTTTTCCTTTTGAAAGTACCGATTCGATAAACAGTATATCGCCGCCGACCCTTGTCCATGCAAGACCGGTGACTACGCCGGGCACTTCGTTGTTTTCGTATTTGTCTGTATTTCTTCCCGGACCCAGAATTTTTGAAATGATTTCCTGATCCGCTTTTTTCTGATATTCATCGCCCATTGCCACCTGTTTTGCAGTGTGACGAACGATTTTTGCAATCTGCTGTTCCAGCTTTCTGACACCCGATTCGCGTGTGTAAGTTTCAATCAGAAATTCAAGATCTTTTTTTGGAATGCTCAGATCATCGCTTTTCAGACCATGTTCTTTCAGCTGTTTTGGAAGCAGATATTTGTGTGCAATCTCAACTTTCTCTTCAACCGTATAACCTGCAATATTGATCATTTCCATACGGTCTCTCAATGGAGAGGGAATGTCGGAAGTGTTGTTTGCAGTCGCGATAAAAAAGACTTTTGACAAATCATAACCCTGTTCGAGATAGTTGTCATAAAATGAATGATTCTGTTCCGGATCGAGTACTTCGAGCATTGCAGAAGAAGGATCTCCGTACGCGTTGCTGGTCATTTTGTCGATTTCGTCCAAAATAAATACAGGATTTGAACTTCCTGCTTTTTTGATCGATTGAAGAATTCGCCCGGGCATTGCACCGATATAGGTTTTTCTGTGACCTCTGATTTCGGCTTCGTCTCTGAGTCCGCCCAAAGACATTCTGATGTATTTTCGGTTGACGGCTTCTGCAATCGATTTGCCCAAAGATGTTTTTCCCACACCTGGAGGGCCGTACAGACAGATGATCGGTGATTTCATATCGCCTTTCAGTTTCAGCACCGCCAAATATTCAATGATTCTTTCTTTGATATCTTCCAATCCGAAATGATCTCTGTCCAAAATCTTTTGCGCCCTTTTCAGATCGAGATCGTCTTTTGTATAATCTTCCCAGGGCAGATCGAGCATGAATTCGAGATAATTTCTTTGAATGCTGTGTTCGGGCATTTGAGGATTCAAACGGAGCAGACGGCTGAGTTCTTTGTCAAAATGTTCTTTGGTTTCGGCATTCCATTTTTTTGAAGCCGCTCTCATTTTTATTTCTTCGATTTCAGCTTCAGACGAAGCACCGCCCAATTCTTCCTGAATGGTTTTCATCTGCTGATGAAGAAAATATTCTCTCTGCTGCTGATCCATATCCTGACGAACTTTTGACTGGATGTTGTGTTTCAATTCCAGTTTTTGAAGTTCAACGTCCATCAGTTTCAGTACTTCGATTGCTCTTTCATTCATATTTGAATATTCGAGCAGTCTCTGTTTTTCAGCGATTGTCAGGTTCATATTCGAACTGATGAAATTGATCAGAAACGAAGGACTTTCAATGTTGTTGATCGCCATACTCGCTTCTGACGGCATAGCAGGATTGATGTCGATGATCTGAAGCGCCAAATCTTTGATCGATTCAATGGTTGCAGTAAATTCTTTGTTTCTTGCGCTTGGTCTTTTTTCTTCCAAAGTCAGGATCGAAGCCATAAAATAAGGCTCGGTCTGTATGATTTCCTGCCATCTGAATCTTCTCACACCCTGAAGAATCACGGTGGTATTTCCGTCGGGCATCTTGAGCATTTTCAGAATTCGTGCGACCGTACCGACCTGATTGATGTCTTTGATTTCGGGTTCATCAATTTTTGAATTCAATTGGGCGACCACACCGATTAGCTGTTTGTCGCGATAAGCGTCTTCGAGCAGTTTGATCGATTTGTTTCTGCCGGCGGTAATCGGAATCACCACACCCGGAAACAAAACCGTATTTTTCAGCGGAAGTATCGCCAATGCTTCGGGCACTGCCTGTTTGCTGAATTTCTTTTCATCTTCCTCACTCACCAGTGGAATCAGTTCGATTTCTTCACCCATCATTTGATTAAATGACAACTTGTCTATATCTATCATAAAATTATTTCCTTTTGACTGACAGAATGACCCGAACAAAAAATCGGATCAGTCCTGTTTGCTTGGTTTTGTTGAATTAAAACGCTGAAAATCACAATTTGGCTGTGATTGACTGTTTTTAATCCAACGGATATATTCAAAGCGTATGCCAACCGAAATTGATTTGTTTGACTGTCGGACTCTGATTATGACCTTTCATTTGATTTGAATTCCTAACTTTGTCGGGATGGAAGAATTTGTAGTATTGATCGATCGGGAAGATCGGCCGATCGGACTGATGGAAAAACAGCAGGCACATCATGCTGGGCTGCTTCACAGAGCGTTTTCGGTGTTTGTATTCAATTCAAAAGGAGAACTGCTGATTCATCAGCGGGCAGCAGAAAAATACCATTCGCCAAAATTGTGGACAAATACCTGCTGCAGTCATCCGAGAGAAAATGAGACCTATGAACAGGCAGCTCACAGAAGACTGAAAGAGGAGATGGGTTTTGACTGTGCGATCGAGGAAAAATTTCATTTTATATACAAAGCCGAATTGGAACCCGGACTTTTTGAACATGAACTCGATCGGGTTTTTGTTGGATTTTATGAAGGTGAAATGAATCTGAATCCCGAAGAAGTGATGGATGCAAAATGGATTTCAATCGAAGATCTGAAAAAAGACATGGCTGAAAATCCGGACAATTATACGGTTTGGTTCAAAATTATATTTGCAGAATATTTATCAAAATTAAAAAATGAAGATTAGCATCAACAGAAAAGCGCATTTCAATGCGGCACACAGACTGCACAAGGAAGGATACAGCGATGAAGAAAATCTGAAGGTATTCGGCAAATGTTCAAATCCGCTTTATCACGGGCACAATTATGAGCTGATTGTTACCGTCACCGGCGAGATCGATCCCGAAACCGGTTTTGTGATGAATCTTGACATTCTGAAAAAAATCATCAANNATTATCTGGATCATAAAAATTTGAACCTTGAAGTTGAAGAATTCAAAAAGTTGAATCCGACCGCAGAAAATATTTCGGTGGTCATCTGGAAAAGGATTCGTGCAAAACTCAATTCAAAATACGAATTGAAAGTCACGCTTTTTGAGACGCCAAGAAATTATGTAGAATATTGGGGAGATTAAATTCTCGAAATCAGCAAACCTCCCCAAACGGCAAGCAGTCCGATCAGTACACTTCCGATGGTATAAAGAAAAAATCCGGAATAATTCTGGTTCTGAAGCATTGAAATATTTTCATACGCAAATGATGAAAATGTGGTGAAACCGCCACACAAACCGATGGTCAGAAATATTCTCCAATTGTCATTGAGCCAGTTTTGTTTTTCAGAAAATCCGAAAATCAGACCGATCAGCAGACAGCCGATCAGGTTTACAATGAAAGTTCCCCAGGGAAAATCGAGTTTGACAATTTTTGAAAATCCGATTCCGACGGCATAACGCAGCATGCTGCCGATCATACCGCCCAATCCTGCCAATAAAAAAGCTTTTGTCATATTCTTCTTTTTTTAAATTGATCAGGAGTCATCAGCACTTTGGCAGTTTGTTTTATAGGAAGAACCCCATTTCCTTTTGCAAATTTAACAGATTTGTTTTTAACCGCCTGCTTTTCATCCGATATTGCATTTAAAATGTAAATTTGCGGTTTACAATTCAAAAATTAATAAAATGAAAGTCACAGCATTGAATCAGATTCATAAAGACTTGGGTGCCAGAATGGTCCCTTTTGCAGGTTTTGAAATGCCGGTACAGTATTCGGGCGTAAATCACGAACACATGGTCGTCAGAGAAGGCGTGGGCGTCTTTGATGTCAGCCATATGGGTCAATTTTTTGTAAAGGGAGCAGATGCAAAAAAACTGCTTCAGTACGTCGGAACCAATGATGTTGAAAAAGTGGCTGTGGGTCAGGCGCAATATACCTGTATGCCGAATGAAAAAGGCGGAATCGTTGATGATCTGATTATTTACAAATTTGCTGATGACGATTGGATGCTGGTGGTCAATGCTTCAAATATTGACAAAGATTTTGACTGGATTACAAAAAACAACAAATGGGATGTGACAGTTGAGAACAAATCTGATGATTATTCGCTGCTTGCCATTCAGGGTCCGAAAGCGGTTGAATCGATGCAGTCGCTGACCGATGAAAATCTGGCCGAGATTCCGTTTTATCATTTTAAAACCGGAAAATTTGCAGGTGTTGACAATGTTATTATTTCTGCCACCGGATATACGGGTTCGGGCGGATTTGAAATTTATTTTAAAAATGCGGATGCGGTTCATATCTGGAACAAAGTGATGGAAGCCGGAAAAGATTTTGGAATCGAACCCTGCGGTCTGGGCGCAAGAGATACGCTGAGACTTGAGAAAGGATACTGTCTGTACGGAAACGACATCAACGATGAAACCACTCCGTTGGAAGCCGGTTTGGGATGGATTACAAAACTGGATACAGATTTTATTTCAAGAGATATACTGGCAACTCAGAAAGAGGCCGGAGTGGAGAAGAAGCTGGTCGGATTCAAGCTGATCGACAGAGGAATTCCGAGACACGGTTATAAAATCGTTGACGAATATGAAAATACGCTTGGGGAAGTTACTTCGGGCACCCAGTCTCCGATGCTGAAAGAGGGAATAGGTCTGGGATATGTTTATACAGATTTTGCAAAACCACAGACCACAATTTATATTCAGGTTCGAGACAAAATGCTGACTGCCGAAGTGGTTAAACTTCCGTTTGTATAAACTGATAATAATTTGAATTACAATTTAGATCAAATAAAGAGGGTGTCCGAAA
>JRYL01001855.1_pt1 | contig 36926 bp, 24 predicted proteins | sample 235391 | NCBI WGS metagenome assembly JRYL01 (sample SAMN03074223, study PRJNA261481) | activated sludge metagenome | biome: Wastewater Treatment Plant; feature: Wastewater; material: Activated sludge; isolation source: activated biomass of a wastewater treatment plant treating wastewater from... ...
GTTTTTATGTTTGCACCGTTAGTCACTTTCTTCTGTACTTTTACACCCTTGTCCTGTCAAATAAGACTTGAGCCGATTTTTGATAAACATTTTGCCGTAATGGGTTTTTAAATATTTCTCACGATGGGTAGCATCTTGCTGATTTAAACACCCCTCAAAATATATGAGTTTTAACGGTCTTCTTGCTTTAGTTGACTCAACTTGACCTTTGTTGTGTTGCTCAAGTCTTAATTTTAAATTTGATGTATATCCGGTATAGAATTTACTGTCTGCCTCACTTTCCAAAATGTAAACATAGTAAAACACTTGAATCAAATTTAAAATTATTTGACAGGATGAACATTGTAAAGATACTCAATTTTTTTGGTTGAGCTCCATTAATTTCTATGGGCAGATTCAAATGATTGTAAACAATAGTTGTAATTCCTTTGTTGCGGTCAAGGGTCATATTCCCGTTCAAATCATATTCATAATCGTCTCCGGTGGTATTGCCGTCGTCAAAACCAATGCTGCTGTTTGTGGAATCCGACACTCTTTTGAGCCGGTTGGAATCGGTAAAATAAGTGTAGTCCAGATCATCTGCAGGGAAAGTCCCGGTCGGGCTGTCGTCACCCGAATAACGTTTCAGGCTTGTGATGTTGCCGTTCAGGTCATAAGAGAGGTATTCGTCAAAGGTCTGAGGCAGGGGAGTAATTGAGTTCGGTTTCTGGTAGTATGCGTTTTCCAGCCGGTTGAGTTCATCATAATCGTAGCCGTAACCGCGCAGGATATTGTCAGAAGCAGTACGCCAGTACGTTTCGGCTATATTGCCGTTGAAGAGCGGCTGCACATCTGCACCGGATGATTGAAAATATCCGGCAACGGGTTCATTGTAGTTGATCCTGAATGCAAACAGATCAACAGGCTGTCCGGTTTTCTGCAGCTGTCCCGTATCGTTGATATNNCTGCCAGCGGTCGCTGCCGTTCTGGGTGCCGCCTGTTTTTTTAATCTTCAGCTGTCCGAGTTTGTCGTATTCATTCAGTGCAATGAGATTTTGGGTGGAAGAATTGTTCAATGATTGTGTATGTCGGGTCAGTCTTTCCATATTGTCATAAACAAAAATGTCTTTTATCTCCAACTCGGGTGCCGCCCAGAACCTGCTGCCATTCGATTTTTTGCGACCGGACACTTACTGAAAACAAAGTGGCTGAAATCAGCAGAAAGATTATTTTAAGGTTATTTGTTTTCACACGATTCGATTTTAATAAAACGTTAATATTACTTTCTGACAAGATTAACAATTAAATTAATTTGAACCATCAGGAAAAAACCCCTTTGAAAAAAGGAAGAAAACATCCTTTATTAATGAGGTGAAACACCTCTTTGAACAAAACTCAGCCCCATTGAATTGTCTTTTAATTTGTAATTATTAACGCCGCATAAGCCTATCTTTGCAGCTGTCAAAAAAAGGCTTTGGAACGCATCAAATCATATCTGCAACTTCAGTTTGTACTCAGCCGGGAGCTCATCGGCAGCACCGATTTTTCAAGAGCAATTTTGGGCGGTACGGCGATGACGATTCCGATTCTGATTGGGATTCGTTTTGATCTGCTTCAATACTGCATTCCGGTTACCACAGGCGTTTTGCTCGCTTCACCCAGCGATACCAGAGGAAGTTTCAAACTGAAATCTCAGGGCATTTTTCTTTCTGCAGTGATTGCAACCGTCGTATTTTTTATTGTCGGTTATCTGAAAGGATCGGTCTGGCTGCTGCTTCCGATGATCGGTATTTTGACTTTTCTGATTTCATATCTTTCGGTCTGGGGTTTTCGTGCTACGCTGGTCGGTTTTTCGGGTTTGCTGTCTTTGGTGATTGCATTGTCAAATTTTGCAGAGAAATTGCCGGTGTGGACGGCTGCACTGCTGATCGGACTCGGCGGATTGTGGTATCTGTTTTTTGGTTTGATTTATCATTTGATCTTTCCAAAAAGCATGATTGAAGAAAGTCTGTCCGAAACCATCCGGCTGACTGCAAAATATATGAATATCCGCAGAAAACTGATCAATCCCGATTGTGACCGGGTCAAATATTTGGGCAGACTGATACAGCTGCAAAACCGTCTGACAGAATCTCACGAAGTTCTTCGCGAGCTGCTGTTTGCAGAAAAAAGACATTTTTGGAAATCAAATTATATTTCAAGCAGGCAATTGATTTTTATTCAACTGATTGAGATACTTGAGCTTGCCGTCAGCAATCCTGTAGATTATGACAATGCGGATCGTTTGTTTAAAAACGTTCCGGGTGCACAAAGGGATTTTCAGGAACTGCTCAGTCAGATGAGTGTTCAGCTGACATCAATTTCAAAAAATTTATCAAAGCCCAAAAATATTCCTTCCGATCAGAACAGAGACCGACTGATTGAAGAAATTGAAGGTCACATTCGAAATCTTGAAAAGAATCTTGACAATCAGTTTGATAATCATTTGCTTACGCTGAAAAATTATATCAAATACCTGAAACAGCAATCCGAGAAAATCAAAAACATCAGACAGTTTTTGAGCCGTGCGGGCAATCAGGAATTGAGAGAACTGAGAAAAAAAGAACTCGGCCGATTTGTGAGCAGTACCTCTTATGATTGGGAAGTTTTGATTGAAAATCTGAATTTCAAATCATCGATTTTCAGGCATTCACTGAGGATTACGGTGGTCATGGTCATCGGCAGCATCGTCGGTCTGATCGCCGATCCGCACAATTATTATTGGGTACTGATGACAGTAATTGTAATCATGCGGCCAAATTACGGACTGACCAAAACCCGATCAAAACAAAGAACAATCGGAACGCTTTTGGGCGCCGGAATTGCACTGATCATACTGTTTTCGGTTCAAAGCCCGGTGGTTTACGGCATACTCGCGGCCATCAGTTTGACGCTTGCTTTTGCGATGCTTCAGCGAAATTACAGCACAGCCGCAATGTACATCACGTTAAGTGTCGTATTTGTATACGCCTTGCTGACGCCTGATGTCTTGAGCGTCATCCGTTTCAGACTGGTCGATACAGCGATCGGTGCAGCATTGGCGGTTGCAGGAAATATCTGGCTGTGGCCGGCATGGGAATTCAAATCGATTAAAAACATACTTTCGGATACTTTGATTGCTCAAAAAAATTATCTGGAACAGATTGCAGTTTATTACAATCGTGTAGGCGAACTCAGTCCCGAATACAGACTGTCGAGAAAACACGCCTTTCTGTCGATTTCAGAACTGAATGCTGCTTTTCAGCGGATGACACAGGAACCCGAGCACAAACACAAAAATCAGAATGAGATCTTTGAACTGGTACTGCTCAGTCACAGCTTTCTGGTGGCTGCCGCATCTTTGGGAACTTATACGGTCAACAATCCGACCACACCGGCTTCTGAGAATTTCAATTCGATTATCTCACTGATTCTTCAAAATCTGCTGACTGCGGATGATCTGCTGAACGGAAAGACCGAAAATCCTGTTTTTGAACTCAGTGCAGATGAAATCATCCGGCTGACTTACGGTAAGGAATTAAAAGATGTGTTTGCAGACGAACGCTATCAACTTTCGGAACAGACACTCGAAGAAGCGCATCTGGTGCTGGGTCAGCTGAGATGGATGCTTGAAATCAGCGAGAAAATGCTTGGCGTTTTGAAAAAAGAGAATTTTAAATCCTGACATTATTTCATTAAATTACCGACAACCAAAATGAATGTTTTTATATGAAGATTGAAGTAAGAAAATTAAGGGCTGATGATTATGAACAGCTGATTGATTCAATGATTGAGGCTTATGGCAATTATGAAGATTATTGGAAAAAATCAACACTTGAAAAACTGATTCGGCTGTTTCCGGACGGTCAGTTTTGTGTGGAAGTCAACGGGAAAGTGGCGGCGGCTGCACTATCGATCATCGTGCTTTATGAATTGTATGGTGATGAACACAATTACAGGGAAATTACAGGAAATTTCAGTTTTGACACACATACGGAAGACGGCGATGTGCTGTACGGAATCGATGTTTTTGTACATCCTGAATTTCGCGGAATGCGTTTGGGCAGAAGACTTTATCAGGCAAGAAAAGAATTGTGTGAAAAGTTAAATCTAAAAGGAATTGTAATCGGCGGAAGACTTCCGAATTATCACAATTACAGCGAAGAAATGTCGCCCAGAGAATACATTTCAAAGGTCCGGTCAAAGGAAATCCACGATCCGGTATTGAATTTTCAGCTGGCAAATAATTTTCATGTCATCAAAGTTTTGAAAAATTATCTGGAAGGCGATCAGGAATCTGAGGAATATGCAGCGCTTCTTCAGTGGAACAATATTTATTATTCAAAAAAGAGAAATGCGATGACCGACAGCATCATCCGGCTTGGTCTGGTGCAATGGCAGATGAGGCATTTCAAAGATTTGGATTCATTTTATGAACAGGTTGAATTTTTTATTGATGCACTTGCTGATTACAAATCAGATTTTGTAGTATTTCCCGAATTTTTCAATACACCGCTGCTTGCGCCTTACAACGATCTGCCGGAACACGAAGCGATGCGAAAACTCGCCGAGCTGACAGAACCGATCAAAAAGAAATTATCAGAATATGCAATTTCGTACAATGTGAACATCATCGCGGGAAGCATGCCAACGGTTGAGGACGGTCAGATTTTCAATACCTCCTATCTGCTGCACAGAAACGGAAAAACGGATTCCTATCAGAAAATCCATATTACGCCCAACGAACAGAAATATTACGGTTTTACAGGCGGTGAAAAAATCAAGGTTTTTGATACCGACTGCGGAAAAATCGGTCTGCTGATCTGTTATGATGTTGAATTTCCGGAATTGCCGAGACTGCTTGCAGATCAGGGAATGAAGATCCTGTTTGTCCCCTATCTCACGGATACTCAAAACGCATACAACCGTGTCAGAGCATGTGCTCAGGCAAGGGCGATCGAGAACGAATGTTATGTGGCGATCACCGGCTGTGTGGGCAATCTGCCGGGTGTCAGCAATATGGATATACAGTTTGGTCAGGCTGCAGTTTTTACGCCTTCCGATTTTTCGTTTCCGGAAAATGCAATCAAAGCAGAAGCAACTCCAAATACAGAAATGACCATCATAGCCGACGTTGATCTAATGCTGCTCAAGGATCTGCATTACAACGGATCTGTCAGAACATTGGGTGACAGAAGAAAAGATCTGTATGAAGTCAAATTGAAAAAGAATTAAAAATGGAATTCTCAGATATTACGGATGAATCCTTTATGAACCGCTGCATAGCGCTTGCAAAAATCTCAAAACAAAGAGGCGAAAGTCCGGTCGGGTCGGTCATTGTAAAAGACGGACAAATTATCGGTGAAGGAATTGAATCGGTAAAAGCGAGAAACGATATCAGCTTTCATTCAGAAGTTGAAGCGATCCGTGATGCCTGTCAGCGGCTCGGTCACAGAGACCTGTCCGGCTGTGTGCTTTATACGACGCACGAGCCCTGTATCATGTGCAGTTACATCATCCGTCAGACAAAGATTTCAAAAGTTGTCTTTGGGATTTCGACCGGCGAAATCGGCGGTTACAGTTCAAAACTTCCTGTACTAACCGATCAGACGGTTGAAAGGTGGAATCAGCCGCCTGAGATCATTGCCGGATTTATGGAAAATGAATGCCGTATGATTTGATTCAAAAAATTTGATTTTTTGATTTTCAATCTTTGAAATCCGTTTCGAATCGAAATTCAGCCCAAATGAAATCAACCGATATTTTGGTTTTTTAAATTAATTTGGTCAAATTTACAATCGATTTTTTCAGAATTAATCCGATTGAATCATCTCTGCCAGACAGTCAATCCATAAAACTATGACCAAGAAACAACTGATCCTTCTGCTCTTTCTTTTTCTGAAACCTTTGTTTATTGCGGCACAGGGTCCGATCTACATCACGCTCGATGTTTCGCCCAGCATGACCGGTACCCGTTACAATCTTGCGAATTACAGCGCCCAAACACTGGCTGTGCTCAATCAGAACAGAAATATCGTTTTTGTGGTCAATTCTGAAACTTATGAGATCAACAACGATTACAAACAGATCCAAAAACGGATGAATGAATTTGGCGGTTTCAAATATTCCGAGATTTGGGACATCGACAAACTCAACGCAATTGTCAAACCCAAAACACTGAATCAGGATGCGTTCATCATCGGTGACGGATATTGGGCTGAGGACAAACTTACCTATGATAATTTCACAAAAATCGTCGATTCTGGAAATGTCAAAGCAGTGTTTTTGGAAACGATTTCAAGTAAATCAGAGATTTCATCTTTTGAAAATTATTTTCACGGTTCAGATATCGGAAAAATCTATAAGGTAACTTCTACCGAGGAAATCATCAATGCAATCAACCAGATTACAGAAGAGATCACCGGCGTGAGTGCAATTCCGACCAACCGGCTGCTGGCGGTTGATGACTGCGTGTCTTTCACCACCGAAATGACAGTGAACAATATGAAACTGATGGTACAGGCTTCATCCAAACTTTCGGATCTTCCAAAAATCGTATCGATCAGCGTCAACGGAAAAATGCTGAATTTCAACGAACTCGGCAGTCCGACCAATGAAGGTTTTGCACACAGAATGATGGGACTGATGAGCTCCGGAATTTATGAAGTGACCAGTAAAATTCCGTCAGGATCAAAAATCGAAATTTGTTTTGACAAAGCAATCGATCCGAATCTGCTGAAAATCTATCCGATCGTTGAAGCCGAAATCGGAAATTTCAATCTTGCCATCCAAAACGGGCAGATCACCCAAATTGACGACAACACTTACGGAATCTGCAAAGAAAACAATACGACCGAAATCTTTTTTGAAATCAATCAAAAGGAAAATCAGATTCCGGAAGAACTGCTGAAAAAGACAGATGTCAAAGTGATTTCAGATCACAAAACTTATCATGCGGTATATTCGGGCGGCGATTTCAGCGTCAGTATTCCGACTGTGAAAAATACGACAACTTATACGATCGAAAGCGAGCTCAAAGGCTATTTCAGAAAGGTTTCGGGTCAGAAAAAGATTGTAAAAACAGACAACTGCAAACCGCCGCCACCGCCCAGACTGGAACCGCTGCCTATGCAGTATCTTCATTTTGGCGAAATCTCACTTGACAATCTGCTTCGCGAAGGCAGAATTTCGAGCCGGATCGTTGACGAACAGACCGGTGAACCGATCAGTCCCGAATATTTTGACATCAAACTGAGCAACAATTACAAAGCGATTTTCAAAAACATCCGGATGGAGTTCAGAGAAGACAATTGGATCGATCTGATCATTGAACCGAGAGGCCAATGGTGCGACTGTTTTATTCCCGATCAGTTAAAAATCGATTTTTATGCAGATCCGAAAGAAGGAATGACCATCGACGGAAAATATTACCGGCCGATACAGGCAATACTGACCGTTGACATCATCAAAGAAAAATCATGGATGGAAAGATGCGCCTGGCTGCTGTTTTCTATGATCGGAAGTCTGCTGCTGAGCTGGTATCTGATCCTGATCAGCCGAAAGAAAAGATTCAGAAACGGTTCGAGAATCGTATTCAAATATCCGAACATCAGTTCCAGAAAAACATTGAATCCGACCTATATCACTTCTGATTTCAATTTGAGAAAATCAGGCTTTATGGCCTGGCTGAACAGATGGTTCAATCCGTTTGTCACCGAAAAAAATACGATCGGTTTTCACAACATCGATCTGACGCTTCAGTTCATTGCAGCCAAGTCGATGCGCTATGTTTATTTCCCGAAAGCAAGTTTCAACGAAAGCACGATGGAAAGCGTGAATTATGATCCGGACAGCAAAGACAGACACATTCAGCTCGATGAAAACAACGAACTGAAAGTCACCCATCAGCGGCTGGCGGTCGGAAAAACAACAAATTTCCTGTCTTATGCATTCCCAAGAAAAGCGGGCAACGATATTTCCGCATTCAGATTTGTATTGGGAATTTTTATCTTACTTTTATTGGCTTATTTCTTTATTGCATTAATTTTAATCATTAAATCCTTATTCTAAATACGATACTATGGCAACATTTCCAAAAACACTGATCATCGGTTTGGGCGGTCTCGGCTCTGACATCGTGGTGGATGTATTCAAACGGTTCAGAAACCATTCTCAGCATGAAGACGATTTGAACAAGGTTCGTTTTCTTGCGCTGGACACAGATTCGGGCGAAGTCAGCGAACGAAGGGAAATCATGAAACCCGAAGATGTGATTCAGACCAGTGCCACAACCAATATAACCGTCGGCCATTTTATTGATGAAATCAAAGGCAGCAGCACGGTGGAACAATGGTTTCCGACCGATTCGCCCGAGCTGACCCAAATGTCGATCAACGACGGCGCCGGACAGATTCGTGTGGTGTCAAGACTTGCATTTTCACATGCGGTACAAAACAAAAAGCTCGATCGGCTCGAAAAAGCAATCAGCGAACTGCTTTCATTGAGCGCCGGCGAAGGAAATATCATAGAAGTCCATATCGTGACCAGTACCGCGGGCGGAACAGGCGCCGGATCATTTCTTCAGACCGCTTATCTGGTCAGAGAAATTTTGATGCGAAACAATATCACAAATCCAAAAGTCTGGGGTTATTTTCTGCTCGGCGATGTATTTTTGAGAGATCCTTCGATCAATCTTGCCGATCCGACCAAAATGACCAATGTGCTGGCAAATACTTATGCCTGCATCAAGGAACTGAACGGGATTTTTGAAATCAAACCGGGTGATGAAATCGAATTTGAATTCGGCAGATTTTCAACTGTCCCAACCGTTATTTCAAAAGACAATTCAATTCCGTTCAATCAGGTTTTTCTGTATGATTTTGAAAACAACGACGGAAACAATCTGAAGTTTATCAGAAATTACAGCAGACAAATATCCGAATTTCTNNCGAATTTCTATATCTGAACGCATTCAGTCCGGCAGGTTCGGAAACAAGATCAAGAGCAATCAACGAGATTTTCAGACAGATCGAACAGGGCTCGGCTTCGAGATACGGGTCCACAGGAATTTCAAAAATCGTCTATCCGATCGAAAATCTGCTTCAGTATTTTTCGGTCAGACGACTTGCAGACAATCTTCAGTCCACCTGGCAAAAGATCGATCTTGATTTTGAAAAACTGCACAATGAATGGCGGATCGATACCAACAAAGGAATTTTCAAAAAAGAACCCATACTTGGCGAATTCTTTATCAGCAATGTGGATTCGCTTGCACAAAACGGAATGGGAACCGAACAGGTGATTTTTAAAAGCGTCTGGTCAAGCACCAAGGTCAAAGATCCCGAAACCCTGGACATCATCGGCAGCAAATCGGATTATCTGTTGCACGAAATCGTTGAATATCTGAGAGGATTGAGAGATTCAAATGCGGACATCAGCGCTCTGGCAAGGATTCATCACAACGAATCATTTACCGGAAAAGTAAATGACGAAGCAAATGACAGAACCAATATCAAACAGGTGGAAGACCAGCTGGAAGCGCTTCAGAGAGAAGTTTTCAATTTTGTGGACGAAAACAAAAGTCTTGCGCTGGAAGAAATTTTCACAAAAGACATCAACAGCCCTGATTATCATTGGGACGAAGCCAGACACAGGATCAACGGTTATCTGCTCGAAAAAGGAAAGGCGATGCATCCGCTGGCTTTGAGATATTTCTTTTACGAACTGCTTCAAAAACTGGAAGACAATGCCGCAATGCTCAAAGAAAGCAATGACAAAAAGCTGGCAAATATTTCACAGTACAAAGATGTTTATGACATCAAAGACGGCAGCGGTCCCGATACACACATAGAAACCGCGATTGAAGCTTATGAGGTTTACAGAAACGGAAGCAAATCTCTGGTGACCAAATTTGCAAAACTGACAGGAAAATCAACTGAATTGGCTGATTTCAAAGCAGATTATGTCAGAAAATCAAAAAATCAGGCGAGAACGCTTGAAGATTTTGCATTGGAAAGACTGGAAGAATATGTTTTTGACGGTCTGATCAGTCAGATCAAAAAGATGATCGACAATCTGGAAATGCTGTTCAAGGGAATTCCGAATGTGATGGTCAGTCTGAAGAATGAACAGAATTCACTGGTCAATATCACAGATGATTCAATGGGCGATCCGTCGGTGATCAACATACTTTCAAAACAGAAACACAGAGATTTTATTTATGACGAAGTGATTGCAAAAAAAGACACCATCTTTTTTCCGGAGGACATTTCGAGAAATATTTATGAAGAACTGTACAGCAGAACGGTTCAGCAGCTGAGCAATCCATTGAGTTATATGTATGACCGTATGGATGAACGGATCGGCAACATCTTCAGCAAACTGGTGGTCAAAAAACAAAAAGAACAGCTGACTGCAGATTTTAAAAATGATTTTGCAGGATTCAACATCATCGAAGCGATGCGGAAACAGGCAGAACTCGACGGTGTGGAACCGGTTTCGTTTATGAGTCAGAAATGCAGAGATGCTGAGCGGATGGCAACACCGTTCGGGGCAAGATATGATGCTGCGGCTTCAAAAATCAATTCATGGGCTTTGCATCCTGAATGTGTTGAATATCAGAATTTAACACCGAATGATGCAGACCAGTTGTTTAACAATCCGGGAAGCAGACAAAACAATGCAAACCGAATCATTTCCGACTATTTTGACCGAACCGAAATCATCAGGGAAGATTCGGTAATGGTACTGAGCGTACCTTCGAATTATCCGAAATTCGCGCCTCTGGATATGTCAAAAAGCTATTCAGCTTCGACAGAAGGAATTTATTACACCTATTACAGAAAAAGAATCAAAGAAATTCAGGAAGATTCAAATCTGCCGACACCTCATCTTGACAAAAGATGGAACAATCCAAGATTTTTCAGAGATCTGGGTGTCAATCGGGATGCCTACGAGAAAAACATTCTCAGCGCATTTGTATACGGACTGGCAGCCGGAAATATCGTACTGATCGATCATCAGGGCACGCCGACCTGGGGATACAATACCGACAGAGGAATTGCATTTATGCTGGATGACAACGGAAAGCCCATCAAATCAAGTGTCAAAAAACTGCTGATCGAATCGCTTTGGAACAATGAACAATTGATTGAAAGTCTGAATTCAAAATTCAGATCAGAAATTGAAAAATCAAGAAACATTTGGGAACAGATCCGTATGGAAGGCAAAAGCATGCTGAGCATACCGCTGATCAAGGACATCAGAAGATTTACATTCACTGCCGAAGGTCCGCACAAAAACGAAAACCTCATTTCGGTTTTCAGCGGTTATCTGACCAATGCGCAGGACGACAGCAAATTCATCAGTCTGGTGCTTGAAATCATCATTGAAACCATTGCTTCGGTTGCAGGCGACAGAGGTGCAAACACTAAGGATCAGTGTGTTTCAATCGTCAGCAAACTTTTGGAAGGAATCAAGGACAGCGGAGTTCCGCTGACCAGACAGACGGTCAGCAAACTGTTTGAAAACAAACTGGAAGATTTCTTTTAAAAAATGAAGAATATAGGTTACATACTTAATTTCTCAACCAATTATAATGCAAACAACTATTTGTATTATTTCCTGCCTGCGATCAGTTCGGGCAGGATACTGCTGTTCAATCAGCTGACCCGAAAACAGCTGCCTGTTGGTCCCAGACACAAAGAGGCGGTGCTGAAAGAAAAAATCATCAGTCTCAAAAACCATTGGGATCTGTATCGGCTCGATCCGAAAAACAAATACGAAAAACTCAGAATCAATATCGTTTTTGATTATGAACCTTGGGAATTTACCGGTTTTGGAAAATATTCGTCTTTTACATTTTCTAAAATTTATTATCTCAGAAAAGAATTTGAAAAACACTTCAGCGAATATGATCTGTCCAAAATCGTATTTCAGTATTTCGCGATCAAAAACAAGGCGGTCGGACTTGAAGAACTGATTCAGTTTTTGGATGAAAAAGGCGGAATCAGCGATTCGTCGGGTCAGATCGAATATGGAGAAGTCAACCGTGATCTGATCGAATGGCCGGAATGGAAAGGAATTGAAGAATGCATCAGCGAGAAATTTGATCTCAAAAACAAACAGTCAGATCAGCCGGTGACCGAAACCGAAAAAAAACTGGTCGAAAATATGATGCTCAAAATTGAAGACCGGATACTGAACGGTTTTCATTCGGACGAAAATTCAGTTTTTCCGGGATTTCTGAAAGAATGTATAGCCGAATTCAGAAAAGAGCTGATTTCGAGGATGCTCAAAATCGGCGATTTGAACAATTTCAGCCAGAGAAAAGAACAGCTGCTCAGACTGTTTGAAAGATTTTCTTCGGGTTTTTATCTGAGAAAACAGGATATGCTTTTCAGATTTACAATCGATTCACAGACCAATCATTCAAAGATTAACGGATATGAATCGCTGACAGCTTTTCTGACCGAATCTGTTGATTTTTTCGGTCAGGACAATCCGGTCGGATTTATCACCAACGGAAACAACAAACGGACGATCAGCATTGAAGAAATTGAATTTGACGAAGAAAAGACAGCGCTCCTTTTTGGCAGATACCAAAGTTTTTATCTGCAGGTAAAAAATCTGNNCAAATTCAATTCTGAAATCGATCCCGACCGTTTTTTTAAAATTGATGAAAGAAAACAGGCCGACTTTCTGACTGTCAACGGAATGAGGAACAGATATCTTCATCTTTTCAGCCGAAAAAACTCTTATCAGATCAAAAAAGAACTCAATGAGAACAGCATACAGCCGCTTGAGGATTACATCCGCACACAAAGTCATCTGATCAGCAAATCATACAGTCTGGAAGGAAATTACGGTTTGTCCGAAACCTGGGATGAATTGAATTCAAGAGAGATAGCCGTGGCAATCGATAACATGAACCGTCAGGAAGAAGAATTCAGACTGAGTTCGTCGGGCAGATCAAAAAAATATGAATCGGCGGTGAGAAAATACAGACAGATGATCGGCGGTCTGAACAATGATTTTATGAATACGATGAAAATACTGCCTGCGCCCAAAGATATGCATGTATTTTTTCCGCTCGTATTGCTGCTGGTTTTGCTGATGGGCATGCCGTTGTACAAATTCACAGATTGGTTTGAAGCCATCATTTTCGGTCTGATTTTTATTTTCGGATTGTCGCTGATCGCACTGATCATCTGGTTTTTGGACAAATCTGAAGTCAATTCGAAATTTGAAAATATCTATCTTGAAAATGTTGAACTCTTCAGCCGTTTTCAGGATCATGTCACCGAATTGTCAAATATGTCGGTGAATATCAGAAAAAGCACGCTCAGACGAAAAAACATCAAAGAACTCAAAGATGCAAACCGTTCTCTGGAAGAGGAACAGCGAAAATACAGTCTGTATTCGAGATTTTATCAGGAAATCACAGATCAGATTCGTCTGAACGGACACCAGTTCGCTGAGACGGCGGTCAATCTGCCTGCAGATATGGATTTACCGCCGATTGAAGATGTCAGAAACAGAATTTCTGATCGTGAGAGCCGTGTGGTGATAAAATCGGGTGCGACCGTAAAAAATCATGAAAGCATGGAGAGTCAGTTGGGAATTATCAAATCGATAAAATCAAAATAGGATGAATACGATTTGGGAGATATTTTTTACGATTTTGGCGTTCAACTATGTTTCGTTCAACGGAAAGAAAGATGTTCGCTATACCGGCTGGTATCGTCCCTGGCTGCTGGTTATCCTGATTTTGGTCTGTCTCGGATTTTACAACAAACTGACTTCGGATCTGCCGAGTGTAGCGCTTTATCAGCATTACAGAATCGAGCTTGCCTTTTGCATGATCGTAATCGTTTTCTGGATCGGACTCAAAATGTTGCTGGCTATCATCGGAGCCAACAAAAGACTGTTTCCGCTGCTTCAGAAATTCAACAAAGACAAGGTGCTCGAACGAAAAAAAGGATATGCAAACTATCTGCTCTGGCCTTATGTGATCGACGATTTCAAGATCAGATTCAGAAACGGTCACAAATTCTTTAAAAAACTGTTTTGGGTCGCCGTCATACTGCTGCTGATTTCAAATATATGGTCGTCCTATTATTATGACCGTTATTTACTTGTTCTGCCCAATCTGCTCAGTCTGCTTGCAGTTCCGGTATTGCTCGAATGGATCGTTTATTTCAACTGGAAAACGGCCAAAGATCAGAATCTGACCGATCAGTCCGAAAATCAGCAGACCGGTTCAAATTTTTATCAGCTGTTTGCGCGTTATCTCGACAAAGACCACGGTTTTTTTGACAGCTGGATTTCGGGTTATCTCAGTTCAAAAGAAGAAACCGCAAATGTAAATCAAAGAAACAACGAAGCTTATCTGACCGAATACATCGACAAAATCAACAATGAAGATATTGATCTGATCATCGGTTCGGACAATTTCACGGATCTGGTTCCCGATGTGGCGGCTTTGCTTCTGAACACAATTGAAAAAGGTGGCAACATACTGATGATTGCAGATCTGGCGGATCACAGCACTTACAATCCATCGAGTGTGGGCATCAAAACCGAAAGCGACAATGCGCATTCTGTGGTGAAACTCTTTTCGGTTTTTCTGAACCAAATCCTGACCGATCGTATGCCATCGGCCGAAAATCTGATCGATATCGGTTATTATTCAAAAAAGGATACTTCGGGGCTTTCAAAAAGAATACTGATCTGCAGTGCTGAAGATGCATTGTCAAAAGAGCTGATTCATTCGGAATGGATGAAGGAAATGGATCTGCTGATGGTTTTTCAGTTCAATGATTCGCTTGCCAACAATCTGGGTATCAAAAGACAGCTGAGCCTTTGGCTGAAACAGCAGAACAAAAGTTTTAAATCATTGTTTTTCAAGAACTACAGTGCGGGCGGTGACGAAGCCACTTCGGTGACCTGGATCAGTTCAAGAGACGTGCCCGAAGTCAATCTGCAGAACATTCAGACTTCAAAAACCAATTATTTCATCAATTTCGCTTATGAATACAGTGTCAGCAATCTGAACCAAATCCTGGTTGGCAATACCAACGAATTTGATCTGGCGCCGGGGATTGAGCTCGCTGTTTTTCCGATCATGGAAAACATCGATCACATCCATTATTTTGAAGGATTTGGTCTGGATTATATTCAGAGCAAAAACAAACTGGAAAATCTTCAGAAATCATTTAAAAGCGGTGACGGAAGTGCAAATGATCTTTTCAATTATTATGAAAATGCGGATCAGTCAAAACTGTTCAAAAGCATACTGATCAACAATCTGCCGTTTATCGTTCATCATCCGGGCAATCCCGAATGCAATGACAGACATGTTTCGGTAATTTTTGACAGCATTAGCAATTCGCCAAAACTTTATCAGAAATATATGCATCTCGGCAAAACCGAATCTTTTGTCTGCATCGTTTCCAGACCTCATCTGATGCGAGAATATTTTGCCGAAAACATCAATTTCTTTGTCGCTTCGACCATAGAACCGCTTGAACTTCAGTTGTCAAAATCAAAGATCAATCTCTGTCTGGAGCTGCTCAAACTGCTGATCAATGAGCAGATCGATATTGAATTTATCAAAAGTCTGATCAATTCGCATTCGATTGATCCGGGCGGCGGAAGCGTGATTGAATTTATCAAAAAACTGTTCAGCCAGTATCTGTTTTTGGATGTGAGCAAAAATGCAATTCTGAAATCAGAGAGCAGATATGTGTTCAAAGACGGCGATTATTACCATCTGCATGCGCTGAGCATGGACCGGCACAAACTGGAAATCAATGAGATTTTTGAATACCTGAAAAAGGTGAATGTGAAAGACAGCAGCGGAAATCTGATACTTGAGATACCGAAATATCTGCTGTTTCAAAATTTCCTTCCGCTTCAAAACATCATCATCGACGGAATCAGTTATGAATATGTGCAGTACAGCGAAATCAACAAAGAACTGGTGCTCAAAACCCGTCCGACCGATATATTTTCGTTCAACAAACCGGCTGCAGTCATCGGTGTTTCAAATCATTCAAAGGCTGAAATTATTGAAAGTACAGACAATCTCGGCATTTTTATAGACGGAAGGCTTCATCGTTTTTCATCAGAAATTACAGAAAACGAAATTGAAATTTATTATCAAAATTATTATCAGTTCCACAGATTTTACAACAGTCCGCTTTCAAAACAGCAGACACCGAAACTGATCAATTTGGGCGAATTTGACAGTCTTATCGAAGATTCAAAAAGAAAATACAACACCCGTTATCTGCATTTTCAGTGGGAAGTTCCAAAAAAATATACTGACCGTCTGGCCGAACTGACCACAAGGATTCATCATCTGATTTATGAATTTCTGCCGATACTTTTCCCGCAGAGAAGCCAGTACATACTGATTGCGTCTGACAATAATCTTGACGAACGGCACAGAAATGCGGTTCCCTGGATATTTCCCGAAAATAATTTTGAATACAATGCCGAAAACTGTATTGAGTTTTATGTAATTGAAGATTCGTTTGCTGATTTGGGAATTCTGAAACCGATACAGAATTTCTTTTCAAAAAAGATACTGACCGATCTTTATTTTTATCTGAAATGGATCAGCGATCCCAATCCGGCTGTGCTCCCGCCCTATTTTCAGAATTTTAAAAACAATTTCTTTTATAAGGACAAACTTTCGTTTCTGAAATACGGTCTGACCGGAAATCAGATCAGCTGGGACATTGAATTTCTGATTGAGTTTCTGGAAGATTCAAAATTATTTGATAAAACAGCCATCGGTCAGGGATACAGCACCGGAAGACCTGCAGCTTCGGCAGTCAAAAGTTCAAATGTTGAATGTGATTATTGCGGAAATAAATTCAAACTCGATCAGGTTCAGCTGATGGAGGACGGTCTTCATCGCTGTAAGGACTGTGCGGTAAATGCGGTCGAAAATGAAGCAACTGCAAAAGATTTGGCGGTTCAGGCTGTCAAACTGTTCAATACCGTTTGCGGTGTTGATCTGAATGTTGCTTATGATCTGAAACTTGTCAGCGCGACCGAACTGAATCATGCATTGGGCATCCCTTTCAGGGTGAGTGATAAATTTGACAAAAGAAAAAATTCTGGTGCTGTGATGAATACGATTTATCTTGAAAAAGGAGTGAGCAAAAACATCAGTTTGGGTTGTCTGATCAGGGAACTGACAGCATTGTATGAGATTCAGAAACTGAATTTTATGACCATGAAATATGCTGATCCGAAACTGACCGAAGGTTTGCCGATTTATGCAGAATACATACTGATGAAAAACAGCGGTAATGTGGATTTCATGAATTATGCAGACAGACTGAAACAGGTATATGACAAAGGAAATGCAGCAGAATCTGAAATTTTCAAATATATGAATCAGAAATTCAAAGGACCTGAATTCTTAAAGACGATCGGCAGGATTTATTCCAAAAAGGCGTGATTTTTGGAAGAATCATCATGTCCGGTCGCACAATAAATCAATTATTCATCGTTTCAAAAAGAGTGAGGTTTAGAATCTTTTTTGGTGTATTTTTTCTGATTACTGTTGTCAGCGGACAGCAGAAAACCGATTCTTTGCTGAATTTTTTCAATTACAAACCCGAACTCAAAAAATACGAAGCCGATTTTCAGAAAAAGATTAAAAATGATTCAACTCTTTATTTTGCGCTTGATTCATTGAAAAATATCGGTTATTACACACTTTCGGTTGATTCAATCCGAAACAATGATGTCTGGCTCAACAAAGGGAAACTCTACAAACAGCTTTGGGTAAAAAATGATACTTTGTTCAATCAAAAAACCGACTGGTTTCCGGTTCGGAATCTGGATTCGCTGATCCAAAAAGTCAATCAGAAATATGCAGAAAAAGGTTATCCGTTTATCGAACTCAAAATCATTCCGATGGGTTACAAAGACGGTGAAGCCCGGCTCAGACTGGAACCTCAGCTTTTTGACCGAAGGACGCTGGACGGTGTCAGGGTGTCTGGTTATGAAAAACTTTCAAAAGGATACATCAGACATGCTTTGGGTTTGAAAACAGGTGTAACTTACAATGAATCCGAACTTTATAAAATCTCTGAAAGAATGAGTTACAGTCCCTTCATTGAAGAGGTCAGACCGGCACAGACGCTGTTCAATCCGGATTCGACTTATATCTATCTGTATGTCAACAAGGTGAAATCAAATATCTTTGACGGAATCATCGGTTTTGGAAATGACGAAAAAGGAGATTTTCAACTGAACGGAAATGTGAAAATCGAACTAAACAACAATTTCAATGCGATGGAACAAATCCGGCTGAACTGGATTGCGACCGCCGACAAAAGCAGTACGCTTGATCTGAATGTTCGGATTCCTTATCTTTTCAAATCTGCAGTTGGGACACAGACCAGTCTGAATATGTTCAAAAGAGACAGCACTTTTGTGAATACAAAACTGGAAGAACGGCTGTTTTATCAAATCACAATGAATTCAAATCTGGGTTTGAATCTGAGTTATGAAAGTTCAAATTTTGTATTGGACGATCATCCCGAAATGGCGCAGCTGTACGATGATTTCAGCAAAAGCGGTTACGGTTTGAGTTATGAATTTGTTCAGCCGATACAAAACCGGCTTTTTGAAGGAAAATCAAAAGTATTTCTGATCGGAAAGACGCTGAATCGAAAAATCACGGAATACGATCCCGAAATCAATGAATATCTCGATAACAAAAGCCGTCAGTACGAGATCGGTCTGGATGCTTTCCGACTTTTCAGACTGCATCCGCATCATTACATCAAAGCCCGGGTTCAGGGTTACGGTCTGTTTGGAAACGATGATTATTATTCGACCAACGAGCTGTACCGAATCGGCGGATTCAACAGTCTGCGCGGTTTTAACGAAGAAAGCATAACCGCTTCGGCATACGGGATTACAAGTCTGGAATACCGTTTTCTGCCGAATGACGGTTTTTATATTTCGGTATTTGGAGATTATGGATTTGTCGAAAACAAGGCTTCTGATTTGAGTCAGAATCTGTTTGGAACCGGCGTAGGATTTTCATTTCTGACCCAATTGGGAATTTTCAATATGAGTTATGCGGTCGGCAAACAGTCGAATACCGGATTTGATTTCAGAAATTCAAAAATTCATTTTGGGATACTGACCCGTTTCTGACGAATCAGTTCATTCCGGGCTGATTTTTCGCCATCGACTGCATCATCTGTCTTCCGCCCGAAGACTGCATAAACTTCATCATCTTGCCCATTTCGGAGAATTGTTTCAACAGCTGGTTGACTTCCTGAATCGAAGTTCCCGAACCTTTTGCAATTCTGTTTTTTCTGCTTTTGTCGATCAGCTGCGGATTTTTTCTTTCAGCCGGCGTCATCGATTTGATGATTGCTTCCACCCCTTTAAAAGCATCGTCATCAATGTCGATATTCTTGATCGCTTTGCCCATACCCGGCACCATTCCGAGCAGATCTTTCATATTTCCCATCTTTTTGATCTGCTGAATCTGTTTCAGGAAATCGTCAAAATCAAACTGGTTTTTTGCAATTTTTTTATGAAGTCTTCTCGCCTCTTCTTCGTCAAACTGTTCCTGTGCCCTTTCAACCAGCGAAACTACGTCGCCCATTCCGAGGATACGGTCAGCCATTCTTTCGGGATAGAAAATATCGAGCGCTTCCATTTTTTCACCGGTCGATATAAATTTGATCGGTTTGTCAACCACGGTTTTGATGGTCAATGCAGCACCACCGCGGGTATCACCGTCGAGTTTGGTCAGAATCACACCGTCATAATTCAGCACTTCGTTAAATGCTTTTGCAGTATTCACCGCATCCTGACCGGTCATTGAATCGACCACAAACAGGGTTTCGGTCGGTTTCACGGTCTGATGCACCTGACGGATTTCGTTCATCATCGCTTCGTCAATTGCCAGACGGCCGGCGGTGTCTATGATGATCACATTGTGTTTTCCTTCTTTTGCTTTCTGAATTGCATTTTGTGCAATCTGAACCGGGTTTTTATTTTCCTCTTCGGCATAAACCGGAACGCCGATCTGTTCGCCCAGTACTTTCAGCTGATCGATCGCAGCCGGACGGTAAACGTCGCCTGCAACCAATAATGGATTTTTTCCTTTTTTCTTTTTCAGATAATTGGCAAGTTTTCCTGAGAAAGTGGTTTTACCTGAACCCTGAAGACCTGCTATCAGAATGATTGTCGGATTTTCGGATAAATTTAATTCGGAGCTTTCACCGCCCATCAGTTTGGCCAGTTCGTCATGTACGATCTTGACCATCAACTGGTTCGGATTCAGAGAAGTGATTACATTCTGACCGATTGCTTTGTCTTTTACAGTGGTTGTAAAATCTTTTGCCACCTTATAACTTACGTCGGCATCAACCAGCGCACGACGGATTTCCTTGATGGTTTCCGCCACATTGATTTCTGTAATCTGACCTTTTCCTTTCAGCGTATGCAACGCTTTGTCCAATTTTTCCTGTAAACTCTGAAACATTCCTGAAAATTCTTTTTTGGATTGCAAAGATAAGAATTTTGAGGTTTAAGTTTCCAATCGAAATCATCAAAGCAAAAATTGATTCAACTTATTAGAAATCATTGGAATTTGAACTGAAAACTCAAATTACAGCACTAAATCCGNNAATCCGACAGTTCTTTTATTCACAATTTGATTCGGTTTAACATAGTCTTATTATATTTGTTCTTTTAATTGACACATGGTTATGGAATATTTGGAATTTGAACAGCCGATCAAAGAACTTCAGGAACAGCTGAAAAGTTGTCAGCTGATCGGTGAAGGAAACGGAGTAGATGTAAAGCAGGCGTGCAAACAGATCGAGCTGGCAATCGAAGAAGCAAAAAACAGAATATATTCAAATCTTACACCCTGGCAGAAAGTTCAGCTTTCGCGTCACCCTTCCCGACCTTATTCATTGGATTATATATATGATATGGGCGGGAATTCTTTTTTGGAGCTGCACGGCGACAGGAATTTTAGCGATGACAAAGCAATGATAGGCGGAATGCTCAAGATTGACAATATCCCGTTTATGGTGATCGGTCAGCAGAAAGGAAAAAACACAAAGGAAAGACAGTACAGACGTTTTGGAATGTCAAATCCGGAAGGATACAGAAAGGCATTGCGGCTGATGAAACTGGCGGAGAAATTCAAAATGCCGATCGTAACGCTGATCGACACTCCCGGTGCTTATCCGGGTCTGGAAGCAGAAGAACGCGGTCAGGGAGAAGCGATTGCAAGAAATATTTATGAGATGATGAAACTCGAAGTTCCGGTCATCTGTATCGTAATCGGTGAAGGAGCCAGCGGCGGTGCATTGGGAATCGGTGTGGGCAATCATGTCTTTATGATGGAAAACACCTGGTATTCTGTAATTTCGCCCGAAAACTGTTCTGCAATTCTTTGGCGTTCATGGGATTACAAAGAGCAGGTGGCAGAAAAAATGAAGATGACACCAAATGATATGCTTGAGCTGAAAATCATTGACGGAATCATCAAAGAACCGCTTGGAGGTGCGCATTACGATCCTGAGAAAGCCTCTCAAAATTTAAAAGCACAGATTCTGAAATCTTATCATGAACTGAAAAAGCTGAGCCCCGAACAATTGAAAAAACAAAGACAGGAAAAATTCCTTGCAATGGGTGAATTCGCAGGCTAATATAGTCTTTGGTTTTCCAAATCCAATCTTCGCAAAATGAGCGTAAGACCCAAAAAATATTTAGGCCAGCATTTTCTGAAAGATGAAAATACGGCCCGTAAAATTACGGAAACGCTCAGCTGGTCCGGTTATGATGCAGTGCTTGAAATCGGTCCGGGAATGGGCGTGCTGACCAAATATCTGATTGATGAAGGAAAGGATATTTCGGTGGTCGAAATCGATTCGGAATCGGTTGAATATCTCAAAGAAAATTACCCGAAACTCAAAATCTATGAACAGGATTTTCTGAAAATGGATATTGAAAAGACCTTTGAAGGAAAACCAATCTGCATACTTGGAAACTTCCCCTACAACATTTCTTCTCAAATCGTTTTTAAAATCATTGAAGACCGAAAATTCATACCCGAAATGGCGGGCATGTTTCAAAAAGAAGTAGCCGAAAGAATCTGTGCAAAAGAGGGTTCAAAGATTTACGGCATATTGTCGGTGCTGACTCAGGCCTATTACAAAGCTGAATATCTGTTTACGGTTTCTGAAAATGTTTTCAATCCGCCGCCAAAGGTAAAATCGGGTGTGATCAGACTTCAGCGACATACCGAAAAAATGAAAACCGATGAAGAATTGTTTTTTCAAATTGTAAAAACCGGATTCAATCAAAGACGAAAAACATTGAGAAATGCGCTCAAAAGTTTAATCGGTACCAAAACAGATTTTGATGATAATTTGCTTAACTTGCGGGCCGAACAGCTCAGTGTAAATCAATTTATTGAACTCACCACAAAACTGGCCGAATGGAAGAAATCATCAACAAAGAATTCCTGACAGAACTGTCTGACTGTATCCGGGATCAGAATCCAAAGAAGACGCTTGAGCTTCTTTCGGAACTGCATCCGGCGGATATTGCCGAGGTTTTTCCAAAACTTGAGCTGGAGGAACAGTCCTATCTGATTTCGCTGTTGGACGGTGAGATTTCAGCTGCAGTTTTGCTTGAACTCGAAGAAGATGACCGTAAAAAACTGCTCGGTCAGCTGTCTGCAAAAGAAATTGCGGATGTACTGATTACACAGATGGACACCGACGATGCGGTGGACGTGATTTCTGAACTTTCCGAGAACAAACAGGGTCAGGTCATTTCACAAATCGAAGACAAGGAACATGCGCAGGACATCGTCGATCTGCTTCGTTATGACGAGGATACTGCCGGCGGTCTGATGCGGAAAGAATTTGTGGAAGTCAACAAAAACTGGACGGTGCTGCGTGCCATCCGTGAGATGAGACGACAGGCTGAAGATATGCACGAAGTCTATTCGATTTATGTGGTGGATGATGACAATGTGCTGCTCGGCATACTGAGTTTGAAAAAACTGCTGACTACTTCGTCAAATACCAAACTGGAAGAAGTTTACAACAACAAAGTTCATTATGTAACTGTTACTCAGAAGGATGTGGAAGTCGCCAATATGATTTCAAAATATGACCTGATGGAAATTCCGGTGGTCGATGAACTCAAACGGCTTCAGGGTGTGATTACGGTGGACGACATCATCGACGTATTGAGGGAAGAAGCCGATGAAAACTATCAGTTGGCTGCCGGTATTACACGAAACGTTGATGCGAGCGACAATATACTTACGCTGACCAAAGCGAGGCTGCCCTGGCTGCTGATCGGTATGTTTGGCGGATTGGGCGCTGCAAGTATCATTCACGGTTTTGAGGAAGCGCTTGCAAAATATACGGCACTGATTCTGTTTATTCCGCTGATTCAGTCAACTGCGGGGAATGTCGGAATCCAGTCATCAGCGATTGTGGTTCAGGGATTGGCGAACGGAACGATTCAGGGGAAAATTGTAAAAAGACTTTTTAAGGAATTTTTATTGGGATTGCTGAACGGTGTCGGAATTTCAATCATCGTGCTGATTATCAGTCATTTCTTTTTTGGAACTTCTTATCTGGTTTCAATCACCATTATGATCGCATTGGTCACAGTGATTGTCAATGCGGCATTGATCGGAACTTTCATACCGATATTTTTGGACAAAAGAGGAATCGATCCGGCGGTTTCAACCGGTCCGTTTATCACCACCTCAAACGACATTTTGGGTGTGTTTATCTATTTTATGATTGCAAAAGTGATTCTCGGATTTTAAAAAATCACTTATCTCCTGCCCTTTTTCTTTTTGAGTACAATTCTGATTTCTGTGCCTGCACCTTTTTCGGAACGTGCGACAAAGATTTTTCCTTTGTGATAATTTTCAATGATTCTTTTGGCAAGCGACAGTCCGAGTCCCCAACCGCGCTGTTTGGTGGTGAATCCGGGATCAAAGATTGTTTTATGCAGCTTTTTCGGAATTCCGGGACCGGTATCTTCGACGCTGACAATCACATTCCCGTTTGATTCGCTGACAAATACATTGATCGCACCCACATTCTGCATCGCATCCACCGCATTTTTGACCAGATTTTCTATCACCCAGCTGTACAATGCGGCATTGAGCGGAATTCTGATTTCCTGCTTTTCCGAATTGAATCTCAAATCCACTTTTCTCGAAATTCTGTCCCTCAGATATCTGACCGTATTGTCGGTCACTTCAACCACATTGGCAACACTGAGTTCGGGCAGCGAACCGATTTTTGAAAATCTTTCGGTGATCTGACTCAGCCGGTTGATATCTTTTTCCATCTCAGTTACTGATTCGCGGCTTTCATCTTCGAGTTTCAGTATCTCGATCCAGCCCAAAAGCGAAGACAGCGGCGTTCCGATCTGATGCGCGGTTTCCTTTGCCATTCCAGCCCACAGATAACTCTGTTCGGTGTTTTTGAGAATTCGAAAATACCAATAGCTGAAGGACACAAAAAGGATGATGATCAAAACCAGAATCATCGGATAATACCGAAGTCTTTTGAGCAGCTGTGAATTTTCGTAATACACATACTGTTTTCCAAATTCGCCGAGATCAATCACAATCGGATCTCTCAGATTCTTCATTTTCCCGACAAATTTGTTGAGTCTGGCAGAATCCGATTCTATCTTTTTGCTGATGTTGTTGACATACACGATTTCACCTTCTTCATCCAAAAGAACAACCGGCATTGTTTTGTTTGCGCTTGTGATTCCAAAAAGATAATCCTGAACTTTTGAATCATAAACTTCGTCAGAACCGAGAATTTGAACCGCCTGTGCATAATTTTCAACCTTGATCTGCTCTTCTTTTTTCAGCTGATTTACAAACTGATTGGAATACCAGACGGTAGCACCAAAAATAAGCAATGCGATCATAAAGCCGATCCATTTGCTTAAATTCTGATTTCTGAGCAGATTAAAACGATTCATACCATCTTATTGGACGGTTGTAAATTTAAGAATATTTTCAAAGCGGTCTTTACTGGTTTCTGACGCTGACGTGCCCGACAAATCTTCGGTCGATGATGATTCCGTCACCCGGCACATCAATTATATACCAGTAATCGCCTGAAGCCACATTGAATCCCATGTATTTTCCTGTCCAGACAAAACTTCCGCCAAAGGTTGTATCGACAAACATTTTACCGTAACGGTCAAACAATTTGAGCGTCGCGTTGGGTGTCACATCGATTCCTCTCACTTCCCAGGTATCGTTGACACCGTCACCGTTTGGCGAAATAAAGTTGGTGATATACAGCAAAGTAAATTTATAACTGTCAATCATACAGCCGCTCTGTCTTACATAAACGGTATAGGTTTCACCCGGAATCAGATTATCAAATCTCGGACTGTTCTGCCAGAAAATCTGATCGATCGAATATTCGAGTATTCCTCCGCCACCGCCTGCCGAAGCAGAAACGATCACATAATTCTGACCGAGCTCAAGACCTGTGATTGCAGGTGTTGGCGGTGTTACCACGGTTAAACTCATTTCGTTTGTACAGCCTTCCTCACCGGTTACCACAACGGTATAAGTTCCGTTTTGAGTAATGTCAAGTGTTGGTCCGCTGCCGATTTCCTGTTCGTTCAGATACCAGACAAAGACCGGATTCGGGTCTGTGCTCGAAGCTTCTGCGGTAAAGGTATCGCCCGGACATAGCTCATAATTGGTTTCGTTCAATTGAATATCCGGCGTGGGCAGTCTGTGGAATTTGATTTCAGCAATATCCGAACAGCGGCCGTCAACTTCCACTCTGACATAAACCGAATTGTCTCCCTGCGGATGATAAGCGGTTGTATTTGCAATCGGATTGGTTCCGTTTTGTGCATTGCTCAAAGTCTGATGATAACTGAAAGTTGCAGCTTCTGATGTAATTTGGTTTTCAAATTGGGTAAGATCGATTTCATCTCCTTCACAATAATCAATCGGACCGATGACCGGTGAATCAAGCACCACCTTCTCGCCTGCTTCAAAAGTTACAAAAACCGGAACCGAACGACAGTTGTCAACCGTTGTCGCTACAATCCAAATCGTTGCAGGAAGTGAATTGAACGGATAATTTGACCATTGTGCCTGAGGAATCGGATTCTGATCATTTTCAGCATCATTCTGTGTCAGATAATATTCAAATTCCAAACCGTTAGGATCTGCAACCAGCTGTGCATTGAGCAGATTCAGACTGTATTCAAAAATTCCGTCAAAATTTTCATCACAAAGTTCGATCACAAGATTTTCATTCAAAACCGCAGTCGAACCGGGGAAAAGAGTCAGTTCGGTCACTGTATAACAACCTGACATCTGATTGATCACTTTTATATATACGGTAACCGTCGATCCGACCTGAATACCGTAATCAGCCGGATTGTTGATCTGATTGGTTCCGTTTTCCAAATCGGTCATGGTCGGATAATATTCAAAATCATAATCAGCCGGATTATTGACCCAATCGGGCTGATGCTGTGTCAGGTCATAAGAAATTGTTCCTGTCTGCTGATTGGTGCAGAATGCGAGTTGTCCCAAATCATTGACCAAAGGATTTGAATTGATCCAAAATTTAATTTCTCCAAAATTCGGACAGCCGTCTCTTGCCACTCTGATAAACACCGAAGTCATCGCCGGAATATTCATCGGAACCGGATAGGCATTCGGATTTTGAATCGGATTCTGATTCGCCTCTGCATCCTGAAGACTTTCAAAATAACTGATTTCGTACAATTCAGGATTTGCAATCACAAGCGCATTCAGCTGGGTCAGATCATAATTGTAGGTATCACCCTGTTCATTGACGCAAAGAATGATATCATCCAACTGATTCAGCACCGGTCTTGCGGTGGTATTATAAGTAACCGAACGAACCGAATAACATTCTGAATTGTTTGATTTTACACGGATATAAACCGTTGTAGTCACTCCGGCTGTCAGATTGAAAGAAGTAGGATTCGGAATCGGATTGGTTCCGTTTTCGGCATCCTGCTGGGTGTAATGCCAGCTGATCTGAAAGTTTTGAGGCTCGGCTGTGAAATGAGCAATATTGTCTTCCAGATTCACATTGACAGTTCCGTCACCGTCTTCATCACAAAGCGGTCCGATTTCCAAATCATCATTTAACAACGGATTGGAATTGATCATAATCTGAACACTGCCGATATTGAAACATCCGTTTGCTTCCACACGGATGAAAACTTCAAAAGCTGTATTGACAGGAACCGGATAATCTCCCGGATTTGGTATCGCATTGCTTCCGCTTTCTGCATCTGCGAGCGACAGATAATAAGTGATATTGTAATTGTTCGGATTTGCGATAATCTGAGCCGCAAATTGAGTCAGATCATAATTCACCGTTCCATCCTGCTGATCATCACAGACAAAAACATCATCGATCTGATTCAGCGAAGGTCTCGCTACCGTATTGTAAATCAGCCTGCTCACACTGTAACACTGATCCTGAAGCGATTTGATTCTCACATAAATCGTAAAAGAACCCGGCGCCGGAAAGCTGTATGCACCCGGATTTCCAATTGGATTGGTGCCTGTATCGGCTCCCGCCTGAGTTGTATGATAAGTAATCTGATAATCGTTGGGATTGGCAACGATATCGGTTATATTTTCGGTCAGATCCACAATTACAAAACCGTCTCCGTCGTCATCACAAACATCGTTAAAGGTCAAAGTGGTTTCAGCCACATTGAATTCAGAAACTTCAAGATTGATTTCACCTATGCTGAAACATCCTTCTTCATTTCCGTCAACCGGACCGGTTTCAATTCTCACATAAACCGTTGCGGTGCCCGACAGATAAGCATTCGGATTGGGTATATTGTCATTTCCGCCGGCATTGGCTGCAGCCAGCGTGGTGTAATATTTAAAAATAAAATTAAACGGATTGACGACAAATAAAGTCTGCGACTGTGTCAGATCAAAAATCGCCTGATCGTTTCCGTTGTTGCATTCCAGCGGCAAATCGACCGAATTGGTCAACAGTTGCGGAACTTTATTGACATACAGAAATATTTTCAGAATCCTGACAAAAGAACCGCTCATGGTTTCAACCCTTACAAAAACTTCGGTTGCATTTCCGCCGTTGTAATTTACGGTCAGCGGAAAAACCACCTGATTGCTGTTGTTCGCTTCGGCATCTGCCTGGGTGTAATAAAATTTAAAATTGTTGTTCGGATAATCCTGCTGAAGATCGGGCAGGAAATCTGCCGCCACAAACTGCTCGGTGTTGCTTTCATCCACATCGCATTTTCCGTATGAATTTCCCAAAACGGTACAATCCAGAATCGCATCTCCGCCAAATTCCATTGTATAACCAAAAGTCGTATTGCTCCATCTGTCGATTGCAATCAGGATTTCGTCACCGGGCTGCACATCAAAATAACGAACCATTCCGGGTTCGGGCAGTCCCGAAGAACCGCCGGTTTCACACAGATCGGTTGCTGTCAGCGAGAGTCCGAGTGTAAAGACACCGGTCTGATTTGGGTCATTTTGAGAACCTCTTTTGTCGTTAATCGGCGTAGCGGCAATATTTGCCCAGTTTGGATTTTTCCAGGCACCAAAATCATAATCATCCGAACCAACCGGAGTCACGGTAAAAGCAAAAGTGGTTCCGCTCAGGATTTTCAGATAATAAAAATCCATATAGGGTGACAGCGGCTGACCGGTATTACAGGGAATTGTCAGATTGTAAACACCCGAGTTTTGGGGTGCGCCGGTCGATATGGACTGGTTGTCGCATACCGGTTTGATCAGGTCTTCAGGTATCACCTGTGAATAAGCAAAACCGCTCAATATCAGTACTGTTAAAAAAGAGAATAGAGATTTATGCATCTGACTGATTTTTAATTTTTTGGAAAATCCAATCTCAAAAGTAAACAATTCAAAAAAGCTGACAAAATTTAAATTTTTGATTTGATCAGTCAATCGGCAGTTGAAAATTTAAAAATTTCATTTGAAAATATCAAAAGCATGACGCGCATCTTCCCAGAATTCATCCAGACCGGTCAGTCCTTCTTTCAAAAAATTAATGATTTCGGGCCAGTCTGATTCATTGAAAATACTGACATTTCCAATCGATTTTTCAATTCGGCAGACCGAACGTCCGTGATCGTCAAAAACATCTTTGAGCCAATGCCAGTCATCACCTGCAGTTGCTTCAAGCAGCGGTTTGTATTCTTCAAACTGTTCAAACATCAGATGCTGAATATCGATATCGGGCGAATTCATCTCGATCCGGATCAGTGCATCGCGATTTGCCGCATCGGTTTTGAAATTCAGACCTTTGATTCCTGTTTTGTAATTGACCCAATTCACCGGAAAACCGCTTGCAGTGGGCTGCAGTTTCATGTACTGACCAAAGGATATCCAGAATTTCTTTCTGATTTGAGATGCTTCTTCTTTTGAATACATATTGCAAATTAATTCAATTTTATTGAATTCCAATTTTGACAAATCATTTAAATGATGAACAATTCAGATCGAAACATTCCGGCTAAAAAAGCCTTTTCTTATCTTTGGACAAAATTCGTCAATTATGAAATCAAAATTACTGCTGATTGCAGCGCTTGCTTTTGTAACCCAATCTTTTGCACAGAATATGATGACACCCGAACTTTTATGGAAACTGAAAAGAATCAGTCCCGTCGGACTTACCGATGATGCAAAAAATCTGATTTATTCGGTTACCGAATATCAGGTCGAAGCCGGGAAAAAGGAAACAAAAACCTATATGATGCCCGTCGGCGGCGGCGATGCGGTCGAAATCAAAGATTTTTCAAAAATCCTGACCGACAAATCAATTTCAGCCGATAAAACCAAAAAGATCGAAGTCAAACAGGTGCAACTCGAAAATATACTCGGAAAAGATCTGTATCCGAAAATGAAAGAATCAAATGTTTATATCTATAATGATCTGGATTACAGACATTGGGATACCTGGAACGAAGGAAAATACAATCATCTTTTTCTGACCGTAAACGGAACCGATGAAGTGGACGGAATCGACATTATGAAAGGCGAACCTTATTATTCTCCTCAAATGCCGTTTGGAGGTGATGAAGATTTCTGCTGGAACAATGAAGGCACGAAAATCCTGTATGTTTCAAAAAAACTGAAAGGAAAAGAATATGCACTCAGCACAAATACAGATATTTACGAATATGATGTAAAAACCGGCAGCACCGTCAATCTGACCGAAGGAATGCCGGGTTATGACACCAATCCCGCCTATTCTAAAGACGGCGCGCTTGCTTTTTTGAGCATGGCGAGAGACGGTTATGAAGCCGACAAAAACGATATTGTGGTTTTATTCAATGGTATCAAAACCAATATCACTTCGCACTGGGATGGAACCGTGGGCAGTTTCAAATGGAGCAATGACGGAAAAAAGATTTATTTCAATGCAGCAGTCGGCGGAACCGTTCAATTGTTTGAAGTTGATTTTGATCCGAATTCAAAAAACAAAGCGATGCCAAAAATCAGACAGATTACCGACGGTCAGTTTGATGTCACAGGACTTGTCGGACAAGCCGGAAACAATATGATCATTTCAAGAACCGATATGAATCATGCGGTTGAGCTGTATTCTGTGAATTTGAAAAACGGCGAATTGAAACAGCTGACCAATGTGAACAAAGATATTTACGGCAGCATTCAGCTCAGCAAAGTTGAAAAAAGAATCGTAAAAACCACAGACAACAAGGATATGGTGGCTTGGGTGATTTATCCGCCAGATTTTGACCCGAACAAAAAATATCCTACCCTGCTCTATTGTCAGGGCGGTCCTCAGTCTGCGCTTTCACAGTTTTATTCTTTCAGATGGAATTTTCAGCTGATGGCGGCTCACGGCTATATCATCATTGCGCCCAACCGTCGCGGAATGCCGGGTCACGGTGTGGAATGGAACGAAGCGATCAGCAAGGATTGGGGAGGTCAGGTGATGAAAGATTATTTGTCCGCGATTGATGATATTGCGAAAGAATCTTATGTCGATAAAGACAGACTGGGCGCTGTGGGCGCGAGTTATGGCGGTTATTCTGTATTTTATCTGGCAGGAATTCACAACAAAAGATTCAAAACATTTATTGCGCACGACGGCGTTTTTGATCTGAAATCAATGTACGGAACTACCGAAGAACTTTGGTTTACCAACTGGGATGCAGGCGGGGCTTATTGGGAAAAAGACAATCCGGTTGCGATGAAAACTTATAATGAATTTGATCCGAGCAATCTGGTCAACAAATGGGATACGCCGATCATGATCATTCAGGGCGGAAAGGATTATCGGGTTCCGATCGGGCAGGGTCTGGAAGCCTTTCAGGCGGCACAGCTGCACGGAATCAAAAGCCGGCTGCTCTATTTTCCGGACGAAAATCATTGGGTATTGAATCCTCAGAATTCAATCATCTGGCATACTGAATTTTACAAATGGCTGAAAGAAACGCTTTGATGCGGAATGAAAATTATTAAATCAAAAAAATGAACAAAGAAAATTTGAATAAGAAAACCAGACTGGTTTCCTACATAAAAAAATTTGGATTTTGGGGTTTTATGTTTTTCTTTTTGAAAGGCATGGTCTGGCTGGCAGTCTTTGCATTCGGATTTGATGCCTGTATGGGATCCTAAACGGATTTGCCCTTTTCAAAAACAGAAAGCGCATTCTTTCCGGTAATTTCAATGATTTGCTGTTCGGGCAGCTGATAAACTTCGGCCAGTTTTTTGGCAACCAGACTGACATAAGCAGATTCATTTCGTTTTCCGCGATAAGGAACCGGTGACAAATAAGGTGAATCGGTTTCCAGAACGATATTCTCAATCGGAATCTGGTTCAGAAACTGATCGATTTTCCCGTTTTTAAAAGTCACGACACCGCCGATTCCGAGTTTCATATTGAAGCTGATCGCTCTTTCCGCCTGCTCTTTTGTACCGGTGAAACAATGAAAAATTCCAAACAGTCTGTCGTCTTTTTCGGATTCAAGCACTTCAAAGATTTCATCAAAACTGTTTCTGCAATGGATTACAATCGGCAGACCTTTTTCCTTTGCCCAGCCGATCTGGGTTTTGAACGCAAGCTGCTGTTCTTTGAGCGTGCTCTGATCCCAATACAGATCGATTCCGATTTCGCCTACCGCCCAAAAATCTCTTTTGTCCAGCCATTCTTTGACCAGTTTCAATTCCTGCTCATAAGTTTCAGGTTTGACCGAAGTCGGATGAAGCCCCATCATCAAATAAATGTTTTGATAATTTTTTTCAAGATTCATCATCCTTTGGGTATAGGTCGAATCGATGGCGGGAATATAAAATCTCTCTACACCTGCATCGACCGCTCTTTGAATCATCTCGGTTCTGTCGTCGTCAAATTCTTCAGAATAAAGATGGGTATGGGTATCAATCAGCATAATTCGTTTAATTTTTGAAGTTTGATTTTTTCTTCTGCAAAACAGTTTTTTGGAAACTGACTTTCGATCGATTCAATCATTTTTCCGGTTTTGTACAGAAATTCTTTGTAGGCAATCGTCTTTGGATTCAGCGGCCGATGTGCCAAAGCAGAATTGATTTTTTTGAGCTGTTCGATTCTTGAATTTGTATTCTCGTCAAAATAAACTTCAGAAAATTTCTGCCAGATATAATCCACCGCCATTTGGTTGGGATGAACCAGATCTTCGGAATAAAATCTGTAATCTCTCAAATCGTCATTCACCAGTTCATAAGCCGGAAAATAATCGACGGTTTCATATCTGCCCAAAACCTCATGCAGAGCAGAAATCAATCTTGCCTTGCTCAGCGAATTTTCGATAATTCCGTCTTTGGTATGCCTGACCGGACTGACGGTTGCGATGATGTGTGCATTCGGACAGACATCAAAAATCAGATCAAAACAATTTTTAATCGATGCGCACAGCTGTTTTTCAGTCAGTAATGATTTTTCAAAAACATGTTGCGGAACTTTGTGACAATTTGCAACAAACAAACCGCTGTCATTTAATCGATAAACCCATGAAGTTCCGAAAGTCAGCAGAAAACAGTTTGAATTTCGGGCAAAATTATTTGCAGTTTCAAGCTCTGAATTGATGATTTCCAAAGTTTCTTTTTCGGTTGGACGGTCAAATGAAGTATGATGATCCCAGCTGAAAAAGAGTTCGCCGTATTTAAAAATTTCTTCACGGCTGTATTCGGTCAGCGAAAAAATCCGCATCAATGCATTTTCAATCGCAAGCGGATGAAAAAGGGTGCCAAAAGGATTGGCCAGCGTGCTGAATTTCAGATCGGAAAGTTTCTGACCGATTTCGGACACAAAACAGGAACCGATCCCAAATATCTGCTGGGAATGTGAGATCTTTCTTTCAGACGGCTGCAGCTGAATTTCTGTCCTGAATTTCATCAAATTTTTCTTTTCATTAAATCATTTGCCAATTCTCTCAAAGCAGTTTTGTTTGAATCCGGAACATCGATCTTATCCAAAAAATGCATTGCTTTTTGGGTAAATTCTTCAATCAGCGAACGAACCGCAAGATCTGCTTTTGTGTCTTTGAATATTTTTTTGACCGCTTCAATTTTTTGAGTTTCATCCGATTTTGTCGAATACCATTTGTTCAATTCAATCAAATTATTGCCGTCGGCAGCTTCAACCGCTTTGACATACAGAATCGTCTTTTTGTTTTCGATGATATCTCCGGCATGGACTTTTCCAAAATCGGCTTCGCCAAACACATCGAGATAATCATCCTGAAGCTGGAATGCGATGCCCAGATTTCTTCCGAATTCATAGAGTTTGTACTGATTATCGGCATCCGCATCGGCAGTGATCGCACCGATCTGAAGCGCACAGCCGACCAGAACCGCAGTTTTGTATTCGATCATCCGGATGTATTCGTCATAAGAAACTTCGGATTGGGTTTCCAAAATTTTTGTCGTACTGCTGGCCTTCGCACAATTCTTCAGCCGTTTTCGAAAACAGCTGGATCACATTTTTAAAATGAACTGCGGGCAGATCTTCAAACATCCGATAAGCCTGAACCAGCAATGCATCGCCCGAAAGGATGGCGGTATTCAGATCAAATTTCAGATGAACCGGACTTTTTCCTCTTCTCAGCGGCGCTTCGTCCATGATGTCGTCGTGCATCAAAGTGAAATTATGAAAAAACTCAATCGCGAGCGCGGGTTTGATCGCTTCGTTGACATCTCCGTCAAACAGCATATTTCCCATCAGACAGAGAATCGGTCTGAGTCTTTTTCCGCCCAGACTCAGTATATAATCACATGAACCATAGAGTTCAACGGGTTCAAAATCTTTGAAAGAATATTCATCCAAAGCTTCACTGATGATGGTTTGGCAGTCCGACAGCTGTGTGTTCATATCATTTAAATTCAAATGCAAAGATAGGAAAACCGAATCCGTAAATCGTCAGCCGGATGCAGTTGATTTGATTAAAAATTCAAATTGGGAAAACTAAAAATTTAATACAGATCACTTTTATCTTNNTTTGGAAGAAAATTAATTTTTATTTTGGGAATAAAAACCCCTAAAAGGGGTTTAACCATCAGTAACCTCGTGTAAACGCAGCGAAGCGGAGTGAAACACGAGGATCAAACGATATAATCGAGTATTGTTTTGGCGCTGATTTTGGCGCGAAGCAAACCAAAATCCGTGACAAAACAAATTAAATCATAACTTAAAACATTTCAAAAAAATTATTGACAGAACAATTGATCTTCAGAATGTTAATTACAAATAACAAATTCCGTTTAATGGTTCAACCCGCTCTGCGGGTTGGATTTGTGGGGCGTATTATTTTCCCTCGATTTCATCGAGGGCTACCAATGGTTGAAGCACTTCGTGGTTCTTTGGATTATTGTTAACTGTTAAATTAAATCATTTGAATATGATTAATATTGATTCCAAATATTCCAATTTCCGGTCTAAAACAGTTCAATCTTCATTCAATTTCTCAATGAACAGTTGAGTAAGAAATCAGAGTAAATTTACAATCCGCCGGTATTTTTCAATGAGAAAATTATATGTAATTTTGCAACTCAAAAATTTCGACAAAAATGGGTAGAGCCTTTGAATTCAGAAAAGAACGAAAAATGAAAAGATGGGCATCAATGTCCAAAACTTTCACAAGATTGGGTAAAGAAATCGTGATCGCTGTAAAAGAAGGCGGCCCCGAACCCGAGGCAAACTCAAAACTGAGAGCAGTTATCCAAAACTGCAAGGCGGCAAATATGCCCAAAGAAAACGTTGAAAGAGCGATTAAAAGAGCGACCGACAAGGATACTGCAAATTATAAGGAAGTTCTTTTTGAAGGTTACGGACCGCACGGAATCGCAGTGCTGATCGAGACTGCGACCGACAACAACAACCGGACGGTTGCAAATATCAGAAGTTATTTCAACAAATGCGGCGGAAGTCTGGGCACCCAGGGTTCGGTTGAATTTATGTTTGACCATATCTGTACTTTCACCATCAATGCAGGCGGCAGAGATGTGGAAGAACTCGAGCTGGAACTCATCGATTACGGTGCCGAGGACATTACCGAAGACGAAGGAAATGTGGAAGTGGACGCGCCATTTGAAAGCTACGGTCAGCTTCAGAAATATTTTGAAGACAACGAAATTGAAATCATCAGTTCGGGTTTTGACAGAATTCCGCAGACAACAAAAAAACTGAGCGAACAGGAACAGGCCGAACTGGATGTGCTGCTTGAAAAAATTGAAGAAGACGACGATGTGCAGAACATCTATACAAGCGCAGAATAAAATTACAAACCCGTCAAAAAATTAAAATGAATCTCAAATCAATAGTTTCGGAGATTTTAAAAAATTCTATTTCGGATATTTACGGATATCAGCCCGAAAGTCTTGAGATTCAAAATACAAAAAAAGAATTTGAAGGCGAATATACGCTGGTCGTGTTTCCCCTGATCAGAGAATTAAAAAAGAAACCCGAAATCATCGGTGAGGAAATCGGAAATCATCTGAAATTAAAAAATCTGATTTCTGATTTCAATGTGGTCAAAGGTTTTCTGAATATGAATTTCAAAAACGAATTCTGGCTCACCGATCTGATCAAAAATGCTGAAAACAAAGATTTTGGATATACAGCCGAAAATCAGAATTCAAAATCGATCATGGTCGAATATTCTTCGCCCAACACCAACAAGCCGATTCATTTGGGACACATCAGAAATAATCTTTTGGGTTATTCGATGGCTCAAATCTTTAAGGCAGCCGGTCATAAGGTTCAAAAAATTCAGATCGTCAACGACCGCGGTATCCATATCTGCAAATCGATGATTGCATGGCAGAAATTCGGAAATGGTGAAACGCCCGAATCTTCGGGTATCAAAGGTGATCATCTGGTCGGGAAATATTATGTTGAATTTGACAAACATTATCGCGAACAGATCAAAGAACTGATTGCAGCCGGACAGACCGAAGATGAAGCAAAGAAAAATGCACCTCTCTTTTTGGAAGCACAGGAAATGCTCAGAAAATGGGAAGACGGCGACAAAGATGTCAGATCGCTTTGGGCGATGATGAACGGCTGGGTGTATGCAGGTTTTGAAAAGACCTACAAAAGACTGGGTGTTGATTTTGATCATTATCAGTATGAAAGCAATACCTATCTGCTCGGAAAGGATCTGATTCAGAAAGGTCTGGATTCGGGCGTATTCTTTAAAAAAGATGACGGTTCGGTTTGGATTGATTTGACCGCCGACGGTTTGGACGAAAAACTGGTGCTTCGTTCTGACGGCACTTCGGTTTATATGACCCAGGATTTGGGCACCGCGGTTGAAAGATTCAACACCTT
>JRYL01001701.1_pt1 | contig 36858 bp, 32 predicted proteins | sample 235391 | NCBI WGS metagenome assembly JRYL01 (sample SAMN03074223, study PRJNA261481) | activated sludge metagenome | biome: Wastewater Treatment Plant; feature: Wastewater; material: Activated sludge; isolation source: activated biomass of a wastewater treatment plant treating wastewater from... ...
AAGATTGCCCGTTTAGTAGTGGTTATTAATGATAACTCATTTTCAGTATTTAGTCCGTTCATATATTCTCTATCTATACGTTTTGAAAGGAGTGCTGAAATATTCACTTTGTTTATGTGTCCTGTTACATAACATTGTAAAAGGAATCCTTGCGTCTCATTATCTTTTATAGGTACGATATAATCTGCCGTTACTATTTCTTTTTCTGTTGTAAGAACATAAGTGCCGTTTTTATAAAGGTTTAAGTATCTGATTATTTTTGTATCAGTAGTTTCAACTTCTGCAATAGAAACAGGAGAAGGAGTATTAGCATCTTCTGTGTTTTCAGAGAAATCATCATCAATAATTTGGTTGTTTGTCTCTTGGCTTAAATCTACTTCAATCTCTTCTGTATCATTTTTGACAATTGAAATATTTTGAGATGTTTTCTCTTTCTCTTCTTCTTGTTTTAAAATAGAATGAGCCTCAACTATTTCCCAAAATGGTTTTAAGGCTTTTTCTCTATTTGAGTAATACTCATATCCTCTCACTCTGAAAAACTGCCAACCACATCTTTCAAGGACCTTTTGACGCATTATATCATTTTGGTATTGCTCTGGACCGTGCCATTTGTCGCCATCACATTCAATGGCTAATTTTGTTCCGTCTGGTAAAAGAGCAACTAAGTCTATTCGGTATCTTCCTTTTGCTATTTGATATTGGGGAATAACACTCAATCCTTTATTTACAATATCGTTATAAACATCGACCTCAAACCAACTATCGAATGGCGAAGGTTGTGTTCCTAATTCCCTTTTTATAGGAGAGTTATATACAGGTTGGTAAGAGTCATAATTTTGAAAATGATCTAATACCTTATAACGTAAGTCATTTGTATTACTTAAATCTTCCAACTGGATAGAATGAAAGAGCCATATTTGTTCTTTTGCTCGACTAACGGCAACATTAAATCTTCTTTCGTCTTCTGGTCTTGTTAATGCTGACCTGTTGTGATTATGAGCGNNATGAAATTCCTTTTCGCCAATGGTACTAATTAATTTGTCCTCAATTAACCTTGCTTGTTGATTTCCCTGTAAAGTAATTACGCCTATAGTTTTACCTTTATATTTTTCATTAGAAAGAAAATCATTAATCGTATTAACTATTTTTTCTGCTTCGGGTTCGTTTATTATTCGAGAACCTCTACCATCAATATATCCATCTTGACAGAACACGGTTTTTAATGGAGGTAGTCGCTTTTCTGAATATTGTTTTAAAGGATAAAGAGGTTTACCGTCTGGTGCATAAAAGTTACGATTGGAAAATTCAATAATTTCAGGCATACAACGGAAATGCTCTCTTAATACTGTCATACCGTTACAGAATAATTTAGCGTGGTCAAAAAAACTAAACTCTGTACCATAATAATCGGCAAAAGGTATTTTATGCAAATGCTTTTTTATGTAAGGATTCATAATGTTGGCATCAACTCCTACATATTCTGGAGAAGTTTGTTTGTCGTCTCCAACGATAATAACGTTTTTGGCAATGTAAAGTAGAAATATCGCATCTGGGCCAATTTGACTGGCTTCATCAATGATTGCATAATCATACATACCTTGTTCAGGTTGAATGGTTTCGGCAACTTTATAAAGTGGCATAATCCAACACGGAACTGAATCCTTACAATATTCCATTTCTTTTTGGGCAACCTTTCGAAATTTCATTGCTCTTTTTCCTCTACCTGTTTTGCCGATTTTTTTGACAGCCATAACNNAAATAGCATACCAAGCCATCTTTGATGCTAATATAGAAGTAGTTTTTTTCTCCGTTTTTTCTAAAAATCTTAATTCCTTAACTAAATGGTTTTCGTAATCTTCACTCATCAATTTATTTAATTGTAAATAACAATCCTTATAAATTAATGCGTTTTTAAGGTTATGAAGGTCGCCCTCTGATATTTCTTCGTTTTCAATTTTATTGACTGTTTCAGGAATCTTATCTTTTAATTCTCGCTTCAAAATTTTGAAGTTTTCAAACTCTCTCTTTCTCTCGGAGAGAGAATTAATTTCTTGCAAGCATTCTTCGTATTCATATAACTCTAATTGCTTGATTGACGATTTTGTCTTTTCCTTAATCGGATGTAAGTTTTCGTTATTCGTAAGATTGAAAATAGATTTTTCAATAGGCTCTTTAAGATAAAGAAATTGATTCCTAAGTAAATTGAATTCGACTTTTTCAATAATCGTTTTTAAATCATCTTCATTAAACAAGTCAATTTTAACGTTGGACATAGATTCGACCTCCGACTTTAGAAGAACAAGTTTCTTATAAACATCAGTAATGGATAAAATTTTATGATGATGCTTTTTATAATGTTGGAATTTAGAACCTAATTTCTCATTCTTAGGGATATTTAATCTCCATATTTCATCTAACTCTTCAAGGTCTTGGGCAATAGCAATATCATTTAGTACAATTTCAAATTCTTCTACTGTATCGCAGGGACTTCCATTGACTCTTACAGCATCTATAAAATATAATTTCTCCTTAATTTCTTTTGGTAGAAAAGCCTTTTTTATGCTAAATGTGAATCCTGACAATGTGTTGCCCTCGTTTAAATATTTCAGAAGAATTTGGGCATCATTTTTTAATTGAATAATGCTTTTGTCTTTAGGATAACCTACCTCAATATTTCTGTCAATTTGAGAAAGATTGGCTTTAGTAAGTTTTTCCAATATTGCATCTGATTTAGTTAATAAGGTAATCCATTGATTTTGTTTTCCGTTTTTTAAAGATGTAAGTAATTGGTTTTTAGAATCTAAATCAACTTTATTTACTTGGGTATAAAGTGTGCTAATTTGATTTAATGTCTCTTTTAAATTTTGGAAATTATTACAGTTAATTACGAGAGTTTCGTGTTCAGGATATTTTTTCAGCCTCTCCAACAATTCTTTGTATTTTTTTAAGCTCTCTACAGAAGGGAGATTATCTGGGTGAGGAACTTCATACTCAAATTCAGTTAAATCTATATTTTTATAGAACTGTACCTTTTTGAAAAAATCAAAGACATTAGAAATTAATACCGTATCCTCATAATCCGAATAAACATCTGTGTACCATTCGAATTTTTGATTCTCTTTCTCTAAATTTTCTGCAATTTCTACAAGAGTTCCCTTGTAATATGGATTGATTTCCTGCTTTCGAGTTGCTTTTTCTTGAATGCTTACTAATTGATTGGTTATTTCTGCAATTTTTTTCTTAGTTTGTTTTAGTTCCTCATTGCCTTCTTTTATTTCAGTTTGATAAGTTAGTAAATCGGCACTTGATAATTCGTCATTTATAGCATTTACACTTGACTGTAATTCTTGAATTGAGGAAGCATCGCCACTCAGATAATTAACCGCCAAATCCTGAAACTCTTTTGGGAGTTTTTCTCTAAGTACTTCTAATGCTCTTTGGGTATAAGCTGTTACTAATACCTTTTTCCCGTCTGCCAATAAATGACAGATTAAATTTGCAATGGTGTGAGATTTTCCCGTTCCCGGAGGGCCTTGGACTAATACTTTATTGTTATGTCTTATTTTCTCGACAATTTCTATTTGCTCATCGTTGTATTCTTTCGGGAAAAAGATTGGTTGAGGGCTTTGAGCTTCATTATTAGATGTAGAACCATCAGCATTATTATCNNAAGACAAGGAGAAAACAGAAAAGTAGGTTTTAGGGGAGTGCTTTTTGGTTTTTCGATGGTTGAGTCAAAAACACCAACAGGAGATACTCTTTCTGCAAACATCTGAATTGCATCTTCGATATTGTCAAAAAGTGAGGATGTTTCCTTTTCAGCAAAGTAGGCTTTTACCAATTTCTCTGCTTCAATTATATTTTGAGAATCAAATTGGTCAAATAAGTCTATTATTGAATCCGTCTCAATTTGCGGAACTGATTCGATATTTGGAGCAATAGAAATTATAGACGAATTCCTTGAAAACTCGAAATTTATATCGACTTTTTGAGTGAAAAAGTGTCTTAATATCTTAGGAGAAGAATCATCTTCTTTGAAATTTAATAGACCAACACCGATAATTAGTTCATATTCTTCTCCAAATTGTTCGGCTTTGTTATAGATACTGAAAAGTTGCTTATAAGTGGTAGCTAACCTTTCATAGATGTCCATTTGTTTTTGGTACTCCTCAAACTTTTCCTTAAATGGAATTAAATCATCAAGCCATTTTTTATTTACGTAGTTGTCAAATTCTTCTACTATTTCTGGATTATCTTCAAGGAAAATTTCTTCCTCTTCTTCCATTATAATTGAATCTTTGAGTATCGGACCATTTTCTTCATCTGTCAAAGTTTCAGTAACAATCCATTGTTCTAAGATTTTGGGAACAGGTGGGAATTTTGGTTTTATTGGCTCTACTGGTTTGGAAACTTTTATCCAATAGTCTTTAGATAAATCAAAATCAGCACATACAATGTTTTCAAATAAAGGATTTTCGGGAATTTCAGCCAGCCATAACTTTTCAGGATATTGAGATTCTTGCATCTCTATATCTCTTACAGGTTTGCTTCTAATTTTTGAAAATTCTAATAAATAGTTGAATATCTGTAAGTACTTATCTTTTTTCATTTTCCGCCAAATTCCTAATATTTTAATTTTCAGTTGCCTAAGTTAATAAGTAATCTCCTTTTGCTCTTGGTTTTTGTCTGGAGGTTTCTTTAGCATAGCACATAACACACAAATATACGCAATTCCAAATTTCATCAAAATGGCATGAAATTTAAATTCTCTGTTGTAACTGTCACTACAACAGAGTTATATTAAACGGGAAACATTTAAAAACGAAAAAGAGAATTGCGCAAAACAAATAGTAATTACGGGATATAAAAAAAACCGACTGAATCCCAGCCGGTTTGTGTTGTTTGAATTTTAAATCCTATCTATTCTAAAAGAATAGCGTCAGCTCAGACTTTCTCAATCTTATATCCAGCTTTCTGAACCGCCTTTTCAATTTGTTCTTCGTCTGCTTCTTCGGTTTCAACGGTCAGTATCTTATCCGGATTTTGGGTGTCCACAGACCATTTGATGCCTTCTACACGATTGAGATATGGAGTAACACCGGCCACACAGCCGCTGCAGTTGATATTGGTTTTGAATTTTAAAACTTTCATTTTGTTGTTATTTTGATTCTTCTTTGTTTTTGATTTTGGTCGAATGCAAAAAACTGATCTTCCAGCTTCCGTCCGATTTTGTAAGATTTGCACTTTCAAGCCAGTCAAATTTCATGATCGACATTCCGTCGTAAAAAATTTCAGCAGAGTTTTTGTAATACAGCTGAGCCGAATCGCCGTCGGTCAGCGTCTTTATAAATTCAAATTTATTTTTTCGTTCAAGCTTGTGACCTTTTGCCGCTTCATCGTCGAACTGCTTTTTTATTTCTGTGACCATATTGCGTGTATCTTCCAGATTCATAAGTTCACCGTCTTCAAACAGCAGAAAATCGTCTGTAAAATATTTTGAAATCAGACTTTCGTCAAGTTTAGAAAATACATCCTCAAACATATTTTCAATCACAGACTGTACTTCTTTTTCTTCGGTGGTCTGAGCCGTTGCAAAAGAAAAAATCATTGCGAAAAAAGGAATCAGCAGCTTTTTCATAGATTGTCAATTTGAATCCAAAGATACTCAATTTTCGGACCGCAAAATCAGTTGGGTTCTCTGATTTTGAATTTTTCATACACCCTTTTTGAGTTCAAATGATAGATCAGTATCGCCAGCGAACAGAGACCGCCGCTGATCAGAAACATATTTGAAAATCCGGTGTATTGTGCGATATAAGCGCCGAGCAGCATCCCCAAACCGATGCCGAGATCAAAACCGGTCAGATAGGTTGAATTGGCGGTTCCTCTTTTTGATGCAGGCGCCATATTGATATAAATCGTCTGCAGAGCAGGGAAGAGGGTGCCGTATCCGATTCCGATCAGAAATGCTGAAATACAATATGCCACGATGCTGTGCAAAAGTGCAAAACCCGAAAAACCGACGGTGATTGCCAACAGCGCAAAAGTCATCACCAGATGAAGATGACCCCGATCTACAAATTTTCCCGAAGTTACACGCGACAAAACGATTCCGCCCGCAAGAAACAGAAAGAAAATACCCGAATTGTGAATTCCGATCTGTTTTCCGTACAAAACCGCAAATGCGATCAGCGTTCCCCAGCCAAATGAGATAAACAGCTGGTTGAACAGTATGGGAACCGCTTTGATCAGTATAAACCGGTCAAATGACATCGGCGGGATTTTGTCTAATTTTTTTCGAATCGGAATATTGATAAAACTCACCACCACGATCGACAGTATGCCCATCCCCAATGCAGAACTGATCAGCGTGTTGAAACCGTAGGAATCATAGATATTCACCGCGATATAGGGTGCAACCGCCATTGCAATATTGCTGTTGACGCCAAAATATCCGATTCCTTCAGCACGTCTTGCCGGCGGTATGATGTCGATGGCGACCGTATTGGCTGAAACCGTTGACAGACCCCAAAACATTCCGTGAAAAAACCGGAGGATGACAAAGAAAAGCACCGTAAATGCAAAATAGTAACCGACATAGGCCGCAACAAACAGTATGATTCCGAGCACCAGCAAAGGTTTTCTCTGAAACACATCGACCCAATAACCGCAAAACGGACGGATGATCAGCAGTGCAATTGCATAAGACGAAAGCGCAATCCCGATTTTTGAAGGTTCGATGTCGAGTTCCTCAGAAAGAAAAATCGGGATGGTCGGCATCAGCAGATTGAACGAGCAGGCGACGAGAAAATAGGTGATACAGGCGATGATAAAGTTCCTGTTCCATAATTTTTCCTTTTTTGCCATATCCGCTTCTCAAAATTGCAGCGCAAAATTAAACAGGATAAGCCGCTTAAAAAACTATTTTGAATTCAAATTTCAAATTGGCTGATAGAAAATACTTTTCAAAGTTTCGGCGGTTGATTCTTTATTAAATTTCCAAATGTGTTTTGTCTGAATAAATTTTGAATAGGAACGGGCTTCAGCCCGTTTAAAAAGATTATTACAGGATTGGCTTCAGCCGAAGTTTAAATTGAATTTTATTTCGCCTTTCTGCAATTGATGATCCGGATTCCGTCTGTGTTTGAAGTCAGAATCAGATTGGATTTGTCGCCCGCCACCGAATAAATCCACATTTCATTTCCGTCCAGATTCAGTCTGAGTTCCCCGTCCAGATACCAGTAACCGTCTCTGACCGTCGGCTCTTCGCCGCCTGTATATTCCGAACGCTGATAGGTATTGTCGGCATGAAATTCAAACCAGCTGTCCTGAACTCTGTCGGCAGGTGTTCTGTCTTCGATCGATTCAAACTGCTGAACGATCACATTCCATCTGCCCGAAGTGATCAGCTTGATGATTTCTTCTTCGGTTTTTGGTGTCGGAACGTAGATGTAATGAATCAGACCGATTTTGAAACCGCCGTCAAATGCATAATCGAGCACCAGACTCATATCGCTGATTTCTTCGATGACTGCCTTGTATTTTGTTCTGCCTTCGTCAAAATGAAGGATTCGGGTGTCCGGATCGTAAGTCCATTTTCCGATCACTTTTCCGCTGATTCCGCCCGGCATTTCATATTTTCCGTCATTTCTGAAAATCACCCAGCTCGATTTGATTTTTTCCTGATCATTTTCATCGACTCTTTCGCCTTCGGCAGTGATGCTGTAGGCGATATTCCAGGTTGATGAAGTCAGAAATTCAACGGTTCTGTCGGCTGAAGGAACATCCTGACCCAACAGATAAACGGGCAGCAGAAAAAGTATCAGATATTTCATGATTTCAAAAGTACATAAAATTCAATCAAAAAAAATTTCTTTGATTATTCTTTGATTTTCATCGCCTGATTGGGTGTAATCCTCGAAATCAGCCAGGAAGGAACGGTCAGCACCACAGCCGAAATCAGTATGGCGGCCAGATTGAGCATCAGAATCTGAAACAGATCGAGATGGACCGGTGCATACGACAGATAATAATTGTCTGCCGGAAGTTTGATCAGTTTGAAGAATTTCTGAATCAGCAGCAGACTGATGCCGACCAGATTTCCGATGACCAGACCCGGAACCATGATAAACAGCGCATAATAAATAAAAATTTTCCGAATCCGCCAGTTGGTTGCACCCATCGTTTTGAGCAGTCCGATCGAATGTGTCCGTTCGAGTATCAGAATCAGCAGCACCATAATCATATTGATTGCCACCACCACCATCATGATAAAGAGCACCACAAAGATATTGGTGTCAAAAACCTCGATCCAGTCATTGATCTGNNAGCGTCTGTAAACCGGTTTACCCGAATCGCCGATAAAATAAACCACAAAACTGCTGTCCACATCAAAATGCATTTCGTTTGCAATCTTTTGGGGAACAGCAACTTCGGTCGAAAGACTGTCTTTGCTGATTTTTGGGAAATTTCCTTTCAGCATATAAGGTTTGAACCGCAGAGTGTCAAAATCGGTTCCCACGCCTTTGAGCACCACACCGCTGAAATTATCGGCTGTTCTGATGATTCCGCTTTTGGTTGCAATCGCCTGTACATGCGTGATTTCGGGAACTTCTTTGAATTCCGGATAGAAATCCTGATGAATTGAAAGCGAATCCGAATTGAACGACTGATTGCTGTTGTACGGCCGGATGGTGATGTGTCCGTTGAAATCCGCAAGTTTCTGTTTGATTCCTTTTCTAGCACCGATTCCGGTCGAAACCGTAATTAACGCAACCAGAATCCCAATGGCAACAGCGATCTGACCGATCCGAATGATGGTGGTGGAAAGATTGTTTTTATTTGTCTTTCCAAATCCAATTTTTTTTGCAAACCACCAGCTGAAATTCAAAACTTCCGAATTGTTAAATAATCGTTTCAAAAGTACATAAAATTNNTGAGGAAAATTGGACTCCCTTGAGGGTTTGGGGAAAATCCAATTTTCCGAAAATCAGTTTGAACTTAATTTTGTTTTTTATTGAAAATATGCTCTCACCCGTCTTCAGACGGAGTGAGGGTGTCAACCGATCTTCGGATCCGCAGTTTTATTCTTCTGAATGATTTGCAGCCTGTCTGAAGACAGGCATTCACGCTTCCATCGTCTGAAGACGAGGAAGAGCAGGAGTTCAACCATAGTTAGTTGCTAATGCTCGAAGATTAATTATAATTTAAATTTTGTGCAAGAATCAATTAAACTGACCTCGGAGAGGTCAAATATTTGTAGAAACAACACCAACGTGAAAACACGACTCCGGAGGAGTCGAACCATCAATAACAATCCGTCTGAAAATCCGAAGACGCCGAAAAAAAATTTAACCAATTTGTTTAATTTTTTATAAAAAACAGTCAAAAAATCATTTCAAACCGAAAGAAAATAGTTTAAATTTGAAATTCTTTGTTCAATTTTAAAATCAAAATTCAATGAATTACAGAAAAGAAAGCGACCTGATCGGCGAACTTTCGGTGCCGGAAGCAGCCTATTACGGCGTACAGACACAAAGAGCAATCAACAATTTCAAAATATCAAATCAATTACTGTCAGCCTATCCCGATTTTGTCAAAGCATTGGGCTATGTCAAAAAAGCTGCGGCAAAGACAAATTTTGAACTCGGAATTTTTTCGGAAGAAATCTGGAAGGCAATCGACCGGGCATGTGATGAAGTGATCGACGGAAAATTTGACGATCAGTTTCCGGTCGATATGATTCAGGGCGGTGCCGGAACTTCAATCAATATGAATGCAAACGAAGTGATTGCAAACCGTGCTTTGGAGCTGATGGGTTATGAACGCGGCGATTACAAACACTGTTCGCCAAACGATCATGTCAATTATGCACAATCGACCAATGATGCCTATCCGACCGCTGTGAAAATTGCGATTTTTCTGATGAATCAAAAATTGGAGAAAAAAATCAGCAATGCCGCAAATGCATTCAGGGCAAAGGGAATAGAATTTTCGGATGTGATCAAAATGGGGCGTACACAGCTTCAGGATGCAGTTCCGATGACTCTGGGTCAGGAATTTGAAGCTTATGCGGTATCGATCGAAAAAGATATCAAAGAACTGTATTGGAATGCGGAACAGCTGCTGTCGGTCAATATGGGCGGAACAGCCATCGGAACCGGACTGAATGCGCCTTTGGGTTACAAAGAAAAATGTACCGATCATCTGGCTGAAATTACAGGTCTTGCGATTACGCTTGCAGAAGATCTGGTGGAATCTTCACCCGACACCGGTGGCTATGTCAGCTATTCTTCGGCCTTGAAAAGGACCGCGCTGAAACTTTCAAAAATCTGCAATGATCTCAGACTGCTGTCATCGGGTCCCAAGGCGGGACTGAATGAAATCAATCTGCCGCCGATGCAGCCGGGATCTTCGATTATGCCCGGAAAAGTAAATCCGGTTATTCCCGAAGTGGTCAATCAGGTTTGTTTCAGGATCATCGGCAACGATCTGACGGTTTCATTTGCAGCCGAAGCGGGTCAGCTCGAACTGAATGTGATGGAACCTGTTTTGAGTTTTTCGATTATGGAAAGCATACAACTGCTTGGCAATGCGCTGGATACACTGGTTGAAAGATGCATCAGCGGAATCACAGCCAACAAAGAGGTTTGCGAAAATATGGTCAAAGGCAGCATCGGAATTGTGACCGCGCTGAATCCGTATATCGGTTATAAAAATTCGAGCAAGATTGCAAAAGAAGCTCTGAAAACCGGAAAAAGAGTTTATGATCTGGTTTTGGAACATCAGCTGCTGAGCAAGGAAAGACTGGATGAAATTCTCGATCCCGAAAATATGCTGTCGCCGCATAAAAAGATGTAGTTTTACTGCAAATAGTAGAGAATGATTTTTAATGCAATCAAATATTTATTGGTTTTTCTTTTTGTTTCAAATTCTTTGACTGCTCAAAATGACTGCGCTTCAGAGTTAAAGAATGCAAAAAGTGTTTATGATACTTTTAACTTTAAATCAAACAATTACAGAACCGTAGAGAAAAAGGGTGACCGTTTTTTTGAAGTCAATTATTTGGATAAATTTAAAAAGGACAATGTAATCCTTGGTGTTGAGAATTTTGAAATTTCAAATAAGATCATTTTCAAAGACAGAAAAGCCGGAATTAAGAACAATATTGGAATTGTTACCAATCAAACCGGAATATTATTTTTGAAGATTGAAACAAAAAGATTATTGAAACCAAACTGTTCGGGAAATGATACGATGAGTTTGATTTCATTTAACAAAGTATCCTGGGAAAAAGTTCATACAGTGGATTATCTGAATGATAACGGATTGAATATAAAAAAGATATTCTCACCCGAACACGGCTTTCGTGGCGATGCGGATGCGGGTGCTACGGTTGCATCGGGCAAAGATTCAAAAACCGGTCTGCCGGTGATTTCACTTTACGGGAAAAACAAAAAACCGACAGCCGAACAGCTCAAAGATCTGGATATCATCATCTTCGATCTTCAGGATGTGGGCGCCAGATTCTATACTTATATTTCAACCCTTCATTATGTGATGGAAGCTGCCGCCGAAAACGGAAAGAAGCTGATCGTTTTTGACCGGCCGAATCCGAATGCGCATTATGTGGACGGCCCGGTTTTGAATCCGAAATTCAAATCATTTGTCGGTATGCATCCGGTTCCGGTGGTTTACGGAATGACGATAGGCGAATATGCGCAAATGATCAATGGTGAAGGCTGGCTGGCAAACGGTGTTAAATGCGATCTGACTGTGATTCCGCTCAAGAATTATACACACAATACACGATATTCACTGCCTGTCAAACCGTCGCCCAATCTGCCTAATGACAAATCGGTCAATCTGTATCCGAGCACCTGTTTTTTTGAAGCTTTCAACGGCAGCGAGGGCAGAGGCACCGACAAACCTTTTCAGATTTACGGTTCGCCTTATCTGAAAAACATGGATTTTCAGTTTGTACCCGAACCGAATGCGGGTTCAAAAAGCCCAAGATTTCAGGGAAAAGTCTGTTATGGCGAAGATTTGAGCAATACGCCATATTTATCCGAAATCAATTTGTCATGGCTGATCAAAGCGCATAAAAATTATGTTGGAAAAGAACCTTTTTGGATCAAAAATTCGGGTGAATTCTGGATCGACAAACTCGCAGGAACCGATCAGCTCAGACAGCAGATTGATTCGGGTATGACCGAAAAGCAGATCAAAGAAAGCTGGCAAAAAGATTTGGAAGCATTCAAAAAAGTCAGATCGAAATATCTGATCTACGACTGATTGCGCACTTCATTCTAAATTAGAGATAAAACCGATATTCATTTGGTTTTCAATTTACTTTGGCTTTGGGATTTTGTAAATTTGATGTCATTAAAAATCAAAATCATGAGCAGTAAAAAACAATTGCTGGCCCAGTTTGATCTTTTGAATCACTGGTTCAACAATTCGCTCGAAGGTCTTTCTGACAGCGAAACCAATCAAAGAATCGATCAGCAGATGAATCATATCAAATACCTGGCAGGACACCTGGTCAACGCACAATACGGAATTGCGGATTTGTCGGGTGCAAAAATTCAACACAAATGGGATGATCTCTTTGCCGGACTGAGCAAAACCAAAGCTTTGGACAATTTTAATTATCCGTCAATCGAAGAAATCAAAAAAGAATGGAACGATATGTATCCGATTGTCAGGGAAAGACTGAAAACCCTTCCGGACGAAGAACTCGACCGTGAAATTCCCGGTTCATCACTCAAAGGCAGCGGAATTTTCGACGGAACGGTCGGCGATTTGTGGGCATTTCTCAACGAACACCAAATGTATCATATCGGTCAGATCGGGATACTGAGAAGGGCACTCGGCAAAGCACCGATGAAACTATTTTAAGCTGAAATAAATTCTTTGTAATTTAGTCTCTGATAAAATCAAATTTGTTTGAATCTTTTTCTGATTATAGAATCCCTGTATGCATTGATCGTTATTGCGGTCGTCATCAGGATTGTTTATGACACAGATGACTCAGTCAAAGCAGCTGCCTATATACTTTTGACGGTTATGATTCCGGTGATTGGTATGCTTGTTTATTTTTCGGTCGGACTGAATTACAGAAAGCGGTCGATTTATTCAAAGAAACTGCTGGTTGACAAGAATCAGAGCGACGAAATCAGAGAATTTATTGTTCATTACAGACAGAGGTCTTCAGCCGAAATTGAAAATCTGTTTCCGAATTTTTATGAGCTCAATTTGCTGTTTCCAAACTCACCGCTTGCCTTTGCAAGCAGCAAAAACAGGGCAGAACTCCTGATCAACGGCGAAAAGAAATTTCCCGAACTGCTCAAAGCGATTGAAGCTGCAAAACATCATATCCATATTGAATATTACATTTATGAAGATGACCGGATTGGAAATGAAATTGCGGATCTGCTGATCAAAAAAGCAAACGAAGGCGTGGAGGTCAGATTTATTTATGATGATTTTGGCAGCCGGTCGATTCGAAAAACCATAGTGCCAAGACTGATTGAAAACGGCGTAAAAGCTTACCCTTTCTATAAAATTGCATTCATCAATTTTGCAAACCGGATCAATTACAGAAATCACAGAAAGATTGTGATCGTAGATGCCAAATGCTGTTTTATCGGCGGTATCAATATTTCGGATCGATATGACAATTCACGAAAAAACAAACTTTATTGGCGGGATACCCATCTGAAAGTCACCGGTGAAGCAGCATGGAGTCTTCAAAACATATTTTTTGCGGACTGGAATTTCTGTTCGGGTGAAAATTTAAAACCGACAGAAGATTATTTTAGAATTCATCACAAATCTGAAAATCCTGATGAAATGAGCCGGGTTCAGATTGTTTCGAGCGGACCCGATTCAAAAAGACCCGAGATTCTTTACAGTTATCTTCAATTGATCGGCAATGCAAAAAAGAATGTCTGGATTACGACTCCGTACATTATCCCAAATGAAGAACTGCTGACCGCGATTGAAATGGCGATTCGCAAAGGTGTGGATGTTAGGATACTGGTTCCGGGTATTTCGGATTCAGCGATTGTAAATGCGGTTTCAAAATCCCATTATGTGGAACTGCTCGATGCCGGCGCAAAAATTTATCTGTACGAAAAGGGATTTGTTCATGCCAAAACCATTGTCTGCGATGAAGAGGTGTCGTTTGTCGGTACTGCAAATCTGGATCACAGAAGTTTTGATTTGAATTTTGAGGTCAATGCGATCATTTATGACCGGAGAATTGCGGAAGAACTTCAAAAATCATTTTTGAATGATCTTGAAAATTCATCTCAAATCGATATTGAAGAATGGAAAAGCAGATCGGGTTTCAAACAGTTTTTGGAAAAATTGCTGAAACTGATTGCGCCTTTGATGTAGATTATTCAACCTTTTGCCAGACTTCATTCAGCGGTTCGCCTTTACTGCTCAGTCCGGTGTGGTTCCATTTTCCGTTTTCAATTTTGTCTTCAAAATTCAGCGAAGCACCCACACGGCTGTTGTCTTTTGAAAAGAATTCAATGTTTTCAGTATATTTTCCGTCCTTAAAAGTATAGGTTCCGCCGCCGGTTCCGTAGAATTCCTTTTTGCCCGGATCGATTGCAAACCACTGAAAATAAGTTCCGGTCAGCAGTTTGAGCGTTTTCCGTGTTCCGGTATGTTTGATTTCGGTAAAATTTCCGTCTTTGTCATTTCTTCCGCTGATCTGCCAGACACCGGCAAGCGGTGCCGAACCGTCGTCCGCACGGGTGAATTTCAAATAATCGACTGTCAGCACATCATCATTCAGTTCATATTCCAGATCAAAAGTTCCCAACTGGTTCAAAGCCGTATCGAATTCAAGATTGATTCTGATTTGATCGTCTTTGATTTCAAAAGTTCCGCCAACAGATTCAACAAATTCGGTTGGTGTAAAGACGGTTCTTGTAAAATAATTGTCCTGTACCAGTATCAGTATCGATGACCGATCGTTTTTGTTGACCCAGGCGCCGTTCAGATTTTGTGCGCTGATCAGCAGAGAGATACAGTATGCGAAAATAGATAAAATTGTTTTCATTTTTTCAGCAGTTTGATTATTGGGTTAAATTACAAAAAAATAAATTGGGTCAGCCGGATTTAACGGTATCCGTTTCAAATCATTTTTTATAACTTCGCAAATCAGAAAATGAAAATGAAGAATATCTGTGTGTTTTGTGCTTCGGGAATCGGAAAAAATCCGGTGTACGGCGATGCTGCTTTTGAACTCGGGTCGAAACTTGCAGGAATGGAAATCGGTGTGGTTTACGGCGGAGCCAAAGTAGGGGTGATGGGAAAACTGGCCGAAGGCGCACTGTCAAAAAACGGAAAGATCATCGGCATCATACCCGATTTTTTAAAGAAAAAAGAAATTGCGCATCAGGGTCTGACCGAACTGATCACGGTGAGCAGCATGCATGAAAGAAAAGCGCTGATGCAGGAAAATTCGGATGGTTTCATCGCGCTGCCCGGCGGTTTCGGAACCATGGAGGAATTGTTCGAAATACTGACCTGGGGACAGCTCGGACTGCACAGAAAACCGATCGGAATCCTCAATGTGAACGGATATTATGATTCGCTGATCGACCTGACCGACCGGATGATTGAGGAAGAACTGCTCAGAAAAGATTTTAAAAAAATGCTGCTGGTCAGCGATTCGATTGATGAACTGATCCAAAGGATGAAATCCTATATACTGCCTTTTGTGCCGGTTTTGGATGCAAATAAAATTATGTGATGATGAAGAAGATAAAATTTGCAATTTTAATGCTGACTTTTTCGGTCGGACTGAATGCTCAGGATGTATTGATCCCCTATAAAAAAGCAGATAAATTCGGACTGATCGACCAGAATGCCCAAATCAAAATTGAACCTAAATATGATCAGCTGAACTGGCTGACCGGAAAATATTTTATTTCGACGGTCAATGAAGGAAATACGGTTTTGCACGGTCTGATTCATAAAGACAAAGAAATCATCAAACCGCAGTCCAGTCTGATTTACAGAGTATTGCCCGACATGATGATTCTCGGTGTATTGAAAGACGGCGCCGAACCCAACAGTCCGCTTCGATATTTGCTTTATGATTCGAACGGAAAAAAAGTTGAATCTGCAGAATTCAAAAAGCTCGAACTGATGGGTACAGCCGGAAAAAGCAGTCAGAATCAGAACAGACCGAAATATGCGCTGCTGTTTTCCGAGGATTTTCAGGATCGGCCGGGCATTTTTGTCTTTGACGGAGATACCGGGAAAATCAAAGAATGGTATTTCAGGGAAGTAACCGATTTCAAACTTTTGAGAAAAAACAAGGTTGGCGATACTTTTTATTTCAGTTATGTCGATTCAAAGAAGAAGGAGCAGAAGAAAATACTGAAAATTACAAAAGAAAATTTCAGTTTTGAAGATTTCGGCGGTGAGGTACCCGAACCCGAGATCATCGGAACAGACAAGATTACCGAGATCAAAAGCAAAGAAACCGTAAAAAGCGGAAAACACGAAAAGAGATCGCTTTACAAGGGTGAAGATGGTAAAATTCTTTACAGAAAAGATTCTGCTGAATTTCGTCAGTTGGAACTTCCAAAAGACATTGAACCGATTTTTAAATATACAAAAATCAAAAATCAGGCTGGCGATCTGATTTACAAGTCAAACGGAAAATTCGGCTGGATCAGAGACGGTGTTCCTACCGAAACGGATTATGATTCGATCACTTATTTTGGAAACGATTACTATCTGGTTTGTCTGAAAAAAGATAATCAATTCAAATGCGGTACCCTGTCACACGATCTTCAGCCGGTACTGCCGATTGAGTATGATTCGATCCTTGGTGTGATGAACCGTTTTGAGTTTGAACCCAAAAAGGGAAGCAGCGATTTTGAATTGAAGATGAAACCCGGAAGCGGCAATATGAAACCCGATGAGATTTCGTATGTGCAGCCGGTTTTCAGAAACATAGTCGGTTACAAAGACGGAAAAGCTTTTCTGATGTCGCCAGCCGGCAAACAAATGTTTTCTTCGGGATTTGATGAGGTGGGACGAAACGGTGTGAATCTGCCGGGTGAAATTGAAACTGATTTCATTGTATTGAAAAAAGACGGTCTTTACGGACTGATACTGACTGTGTATGATGCCGAATCGGGTTCGAATGTCCAGCAGACGATAGAGCCTGTTTTTACTGACTATCCGGCATTTTATATAAAAAATTATTACGAACAGCCCGGATACATTCTTTTTGGACTGTATGACGAAAAAGGTCATTTTTCTGCGTATGCTTCAGACTTCGGCGTGGTTTATGCGGATTGATTTTTCAGTCAAAAAGAATTAAATTGCAAACAAATTAAACGAGAAATGAAAATTGGAATTGTTTGTTATCCGACTTATGGCGGAAGCGGTATTGTAGCCACAGAACTGGGAATGGATCTCGCCGAGCGCGGTCATCAGGTTCATTTTATCAGCACCAGTCTTCCGGCGCGTCTGAATGTAACGCTGACAAACATCTATTTTCACAAGGTCAATGTTGAAAGCTATCCGCTGTTTGAATTTCAGCCCTATTCGCTTGCGCTGAGCACCATCATCGTCAATGTGGTTGAAACTTACGGTCTGGACCTGATTCATGTGCATTATGCGATTCCGCATGCCTATGCAGCTTATTTTGCAAAACAGATACTGAAAGAAAAAGGAATCGATCTTCCTGTGATTACAACGCTTCACGGTACTGATATAACGCTGGTGGGCAGTCATCCCGCTTACAAACCTGCGGTTGAATTTTCGATCAACAAATCGGATCGGGTTACTTCGGTTTCTGAAGATCTGAAAAAAGAAACCTTTGAATTTTTCAATATTACAAATGAAATAGAAGTCATTCCGAATTTTATTGATAACTCACAGTTTCCAACCAAAAGCGAATGTGACTGCGTGGATGACTGTTTTGACCGGACAGAAAAAATCGTGATTCATGTTTCAAACCTGAGAAAAGTAAAAAGGGTGGAGGATGTGATCAGCGTTTTTTATGAAATCCAAAAAGAAGTGGATGCACGTCTGATCATTGTTGGTGAAGGCCCGGAATGGGAAAGAGTAAGCGAGCAGATCAATATGCTCGGGATCAATGATAAGGTGAAAAATCTGGGTAAGGTCAATGATCTGTACCGTATCCTCTGTTCAGCCGATCTGTTTCTTCTTCCGTCCGAAAAAGAAAGTTTTGGTCTGGCGGCGCTTGAGGCGATGGCAGCAAGGGTTCCGGTGGTTTCATCCAATGCGGGCGGTATTCCTGAAGTGAATATTGAAGGTGAAACCGGTTTTCTTCTTCCGATTGGAGATGTCAAAGGAATGGCAGAAAAATCGATACTGCTGCTGAAAGATGAAAACATGCTCAAAGAATTCAAACACAATGCAAAAGAGAGAGCACTTCTGTTTGACAAGAAAAAAATACTTCCGCTATACGAACAGCTCTATTATTCCGTTTTGGAAAAAGTGAAGTAACTCACCGAATTATTAAAACTCAGTTAATTACCTAAAAAACCACTACAAATGAAAAGATTTTTCTCATTATTAACCTTAATCATTGGAATGCAAATGATAAGTGCACAGGAAACCCCGTTGTTGGACAGGGAATTGTTTTTTGGAAATCCTGAAATATCTGCCGGGCAGCTGAGCCCCGACGGAAAATGGATTTCTTTTATGAAAGAATATGACGGAATCATGAACATCTGGGTCAAGTCATTTGACGAAGCCTTTGAAAAAGCTCGACCGCTGACCGACAGCAAAATCCCGCTGTACGGCTATTTTTGGTCAGAAGACGGCAAATACATACTGTATGTAAAGGACAATGACGGAGACGAAAATACCAATGTCTTTGCGGTTGATCCGAATGCGAAAGCATCAAATGGAGTTCCTGAATCAAGGAATCTGACGCCCCTAAAAGATGTGGCAGCACAGATTTTTATGGTGAGCCAAAAAGACCCGGATCTGCTGATGATCGGATTGAACGACCGTGACAAAGCCTGGCATGATCTGTATTCGCTTAAAATTTCTACGGGTGAACTGAAGATGATTTATAAAAACACAGACCGAATCACCGGTTATGATTTTGATTGGGATGAAAAAATGAGAATCCTTTATACAACGGACGATAAAGGAACCACCAAAATTCTGTACAAAGAAGGTGATAAACTGACCGAGATTTATGAAACTTCGGTAACCGAGCAGGCATACATTTCGAGCTGGAACAACGAAAACACCAAGGTTTATCTGGTCAGCAACAAAGAAGATTCAGATTTGAGTTCGCTCTATGAATTGGATCCGAAGACCAAAAAAATCACCAAAATCGAAAGCGACCCAAAAGGAAGGGTGGATTTGGATGCGGTGAGAATCGACAGAAATACACACAAAATCATATCGACTTCCTATACTGCTGATAAAACCGAATATTACTGGAAAGACAAAACCTGGGAAGCTAACTACAATTTCCTGAAAGGAAAATTTCCGGGAAGAGAAGTGAATTTTTCAAGTTCCACAAAAGATTACTCAAAATTCCTGATCACCGTTTGGGGTGACAAATACGCTTCCGAAACTTATTTTTTTGATGCCAAAACCAAAGAACTGATTTTTCAGTACACGCCTCGACCCGAGCTGAAAAAGGTGGAAAAATATCTGGCTGAAATGAAGCCGATTCGTTACAAAAGCAGCGACGGTCTGGAAATTCCGGGTTATCTGACTCTTCCTGTGGCAGGCAGCGGTAAAAATCTGCCGATGGTGGTCCTTGTACACGGCGGTCCGAAAGGTCCGAGAGATTATTGGGGATACAGTTCGTATGTACAGTTTTTGGCCAATCGCGGTTATGCGGTATTGCAGCCAAATTTCCGTGCAAGCGGCGGATACGGAAAAGATTTTCAGAACGCAGGAGATCTTCAATGGGGAAAACTGATGCAGGATGACATCACCTGGGGTGTCAAATATATGATCGACCGGGGAATTGCAGATAAAAACAGAGTGGCCATTATGGGTGGAAGCTATGGCGGGTATGCAACTCTGGCCGGTTTGGCTTTTACACCCGATTTGTATGCTGCCGGAGTTGACATCGTCGGCCCGAGCAATATTTTTACTTTGCTCAATTCTGTTCCTGCCTATTGGGAAGCTGCAAAAGCATTTCTGTACGGAATGGTTGGCGATCCCAACACCGAAGAAGGAAAAAAGCTGATACACGATGCCAGCCCGCTTTTCAGTGTGGATAAAATTGTAAAACCGCTGTTGATTATTCAGGGAGCCAATGACCCGAGAGTGAATCAGGCAGAATCGGACCAGATCGTAATCGCTTTGCGTGACAAAGGCAAAAAAGTAACTTATCTGCTGGCTGATGATGAAGGTCACGGCTATGCAAAACCGGTAAACAATATGGCGATGTGTGCAGAAATCGAGAAATTTCTGTCTGAAGTAATCGGTGGACGTTATCAGAAAGATATGCCCGATGATGTGGCAAAAAGATTGAAGGAATTAACGGTTGATATCAATACAGTTACTTATACTCCTGCCGAAAAAGTGGAAACTGCATCAGTCTTGCCAAAAATCAGCAATGATTTGAAGGCGGGAACAACAAATTACGGAATTGTTCTGGAAGTTCAGGGGCAAACTCTTCCGATGGAAATGACCCGCACCATATCAAAATCAGGCGCCAACTGGATTGTCAAAGACGAGGCTTCGGGTGCGATGGGAAATTCGGCAGATGAAATTGAATTCACTGCATCTTTTGAACCGGTCAAACGAAACATTGAACAGATGGGCATGCAGATTCCGATTGTTTTTGAAAAAGAAAAAGTTTCAATGTCCGCGATGGGTCAGACCATAGACATCCCGATGGACGGTGCATATCTGAGCGACGGAGCCGGTTATGATCTGTTGATTGCAGGACTTCCGCTGAGAGACGGCTATACGCTTTCTTATCTCGTTCCGGATGCGATGACTGCAAAATCAAAACAGGTCAATCTGAAGGTGAACGGAACCGAAAAAGTAAATGATGCGGACTGTTTCAAAGTTGAAATTGTTTCGGTTGACAATCCTTCGGACAAAACAACAATGTGGATCAATCCAAAAACAAAATCGGCTGAAAAAATGGTACAGATAATTCCGGCAGCCGGAAATGCAATCATGACAATTACAAAGAAATAGACAGTTTTTGACGGTCAAAACAAACCCTGATTATTTCAAAAAATGATCAGGGTTTTTTATTTTGAATAATTCTAAACTATTGTCAGTGCGGATTTGATTGTCATTTTTCATTGTTAAAGACTGTTAACTTCTCTAAATTTGTTTCCATCAAAAATTAATAATCCGTCTTATGGCTAAAGAATCTTTACTCGGCTCATCTATTGGTCGAAAATTTGCAATGGCGCTTTCGGGCATGTTTCTGATGTCGTTTTTGATCATCCATTTGGCATGCAACCTTACTTCGCTTTTTCCGGATGACGGTTCCACTTACAATGCCGTATCAGAATTTATGGGTTACAATTGGATCATTCAGTATATCCTGCAGCCCGTGCTTACTTTCGGTATCATCTATCACTTTGTGATGGCGTTGGTTCTGACTGCCAGAAACAAAAAGGCACGTCCGGTCAAATATGCAATGAACAGTCCTGCCGCAAACTCAAGTTGGATGTCTCGCAATATGCTGGTGACAGGAGGTGTGATCCTCGCATTCTTTTTGTTGCACTTTATCGATTTCTGGTTTCCTGAAATGAATCTGAAATATATTGAATTTGCACCCAACGATCCGGAGAGATTTTTCCCCGAACTGCAGCATAAATTTTCAAACCCGATCCGTGTGACCGCTTACGTCATCGCTTTTGTACTGCTGATGCTTCACCTGCTTCACGGCGCACAGTCATCTTTTCAATCGGTTGGTTTCAACAACAAAAAATATACGCCGACTGTCAAGACTGCATCCAAGTGGTTTGCAATCCTTGTTCCGGTTGGTTTTATATTAATCGCAGTTTATCATTATTTTAATAGCTTGATGTGATATGAATACATTTGAATCAAAAGAGCCGAAAGGCGTAGATATAAAGGATATGTGGAGTGTCCACAAATCCAATTTGAGACTGGTTTCTCCCAACAACCGCGACAAGATTGAAATCATCGTTGTCGGAACAGGTCTTGCCGGCGGATCGGCTGCAGCAACACTGGCAGAACTCGGCTACAAAGTCAAAGCATTCTGTTTTCAGGATTCACCCAGAAGAGCTCACTCGATTGCGGCTCAGGGCGGGATCAACGCAGCAAAAAACTATAAAGGTGCNNGGGCGGTGATTATCGTTCAAGAGAATCCAATTCATACCGTCTTGCCGAAGAATCTGCAAACATTATCGACCAGTGCGTGGCACAGGGTGTTCCGTTTGCACGCGAATACGGCGGCTATTTGGACAACCGTTCTTTTGGCGGGGTTCAGGTGAGCCGTACTTTTTATGCAAAAGGACAGACCGGACAGCAGCTGCTGCTCGGTGCTTATTCCGCAATGAACCGACAGATCGGTTTGGGACATATACAGATGTACAATCGTCATGAAATGCTCGACCTGGTTTTGGTTGACGGAAAGGCGAGAGGAATCATTGCAAGAAATCTGGTAACCGGTGAGATTGAAAGACATTCTGCGCATGCGGTGGTGATCGCATCCGGCGGATACGGAAATGTGTATTTCCTTTCGACCAATGCAATGGGTTCAAATGTAACTGCAGCATGGAAAATCCACAAAAAAGGAGCTTATTTTGCAAATCCGTGTTATGTACAGATCCACCCGACCTGTATTCCGGTTCACGGCACCAATCAGTCAAAACTGACACTGATGTCAGAATCTTTGAGAAACTCGGGCAGAATCTGGGTTCCGAAAAAGAAGGAGGATGCAGTAGCCATCCGTGAAGGAAAGTTAAAAGCAAAAGATATAGCCGAAGAGGACAGAGATTATTATTTGGAAAGAAGATATCCCGCATTTGGTAACCTGGTGCCGCGTGACGTGGCTTCGAGAGGTGCTAAAGAGAGATGCGATGCCGGATTCGGAATTGAAAACAACGATACCAAAGAAGGTGTTTTCCTCGATTTCTCAACCGAAATCAAAAAGAGAGGACGAGAAACAGCATTTGCTCAGGGAAATCACAATCCGACCGATGCCGAAATCGACAAACTCGGAAAAGAATGGATAGCCGAGAAATACGGAAACCTCTTTCAGATGTATCAGAAAATTACAGACGAAAATCCGTACGAAACACCGATGAAGATCTATCCGGCGGTTCACTATACCATGGGCGGTGTCTGGGTGGATTACAATCTGATGAGTACCATCAAAGGCTGTTATGTGCTGGGTGAAGCAAACTTCTCTGATCATGGCGCCAACCGACTCGGTGCTTCTGCGCTGATGCAGGGATTGTGTGACGGATACTTCGTGCTGCCTTATACGATTGCAGATTATCTTGCAGATGACATCAGAACCGGAAAAATCCCAACCGACACATCCGAGTTCGATGAAGCCGAAAAAGATGTGAAAGAGAGAATCAATTTCTTCCTAAACAATAAAGGTACACGTTCGGTTGACAGTTTCCATAAAGCTTTGGGACACATTATGTGGAATAAAGTCGGAATGGCAAGAAATGAACAGGGGCTTAAAGAAGCGATAAAGGAAATTGAAGTGCTGAGAAAAGAATTTTGGGAAGATGTATTTGTTCCGGGAGATGCAGATGAGCTCAATCCGGAGCTTGAAAAAGCAGGTCGGGTTGCCGATTTCATGGAGCTCGGTCAGCTGATTGCGATGGATGCCCTGAACCGCAACGAATCCTGCGGCGGACACCTGAGAACCGAATATGAAACAGAAGATGGGGAAGCGATGAGGAATGATGCGGATTATGCTTATGTTGCAGCTTGGGAGTACAAGGGAGAAGACATCAACAAGGAGCAATTGCATAAAGAAGAATTGAAATTTAATTTTATTGAATTGAAACAGAGAAGTTATAAGTAATTATTAGTAACGAGTAATTAGTAATTAGTAACGAGTAATTAGCGAGGAGTAATTAGTAATTAGAAGACAGAAAATTATGACAGAAATTAAATCATATAAAGATTTGCTGATTTGGCAAAAAGGCTTTCAAGTTGTAATTGCTGTTTTTAAACTGGTTAAATCCTTTCCGCAAGAAGAATTGTATGCTTTGACTAATCAAATCAAAAGAGCCTCGGTTTCAATTCCTTCAAATATTGTTGAAGGTTACGGTAGAAACAGGGAAAAATCATTTAATCATTTTATAGACATCGCAAGAGGGTCGCTTTATGAACTTGAAACCCAATTATTACTTTCAAAAGAATTAGAATTTGTAACTGATAACGGATTATTTAACGAAATACTTAATTTAATAGAAGAAGAATCTAAAATGATAAATTCTTTTTCAAGAAAATTAAAAACAGCTAATCACTAATTACTAATGACTAATCACTAACAAAAAAGATTATGGCATCAAAAAATATAAATATCACACTGAAAGTCTGGAGACAGAAAAACGCAAAAGCCAAAGGAAGTATGGAAACATACAAACTGGACAATGTCTCTACAGACAGTTCGTTTCTGGAAATGATGGACCAGTTGAATGAAAAACTGATCGAAGAAGAAAAAGATCCGGTTGCATTTGATCACGACTGCCGAGAAGGAATCTGCGGCATGTGCTCGATGTACATCAACGGTCGTCCGCACGGGCCGGACAAACTGATTACCACCTGTCAGCTGCACATGAGGAGCTTTAACGACAATGATACCATCTATGTGGAACCGTGGCGTTCGGTAGCTTTTCCGGTGATCAAAGACCTGGTGGTAGATCGTTCTGCATTTGACAGGATTCAGCAGGCAGGCGGATTCATTTCGGTCGGAACTTCAGGAAATACGGTGGATGCAAATGCTATTCCGGTTCCAAAAGACGATGCGGATGCTGCTTTTGACAATGCGACCTGTATCGGCTGCGGTGCCTGTGTGGCTGCCTGCAAAAACGGTTCGGCCATGCTGTTTGTCAGCGCCAAAATCTCTCAGTTTGCACTGCTGCCTCAGGGAAGGGTGGAAGCAAAGAGAAGAGCTCAGAACATGGTGGCTCAGATGGATGCCGAAGGTTTTGGAAACTGTACCAATACCGGAGCATGCGAAGCCGAATGTCCGAAAGGAATTACGCTCGAGAGCATTGCAAGAATGAACAGAGAATATCTGCATGCAAAGATCTCTCACGAAAAATAAATAAAACATACAACGCAATTCAAAGCCAGCCTAAGTGGTTGGCTTTGTTTTTTTACTAAATTTGAGATATGGATATCAATAAAATATTTGAAAACAACAATGAATGGGTAGCCGGAAAACTGTCGGTCGATCCGGATTATTTTAAAAATCTTGCAAAAGGACAGGACCCGAAGGTGCTGTTTATCGGCTGTTCGGACAGCCGTGTGACCGCCGAAGAACTGATGGGGCTTCATCCCGGCGAAGTTTTTGTTCATCGAAACATTTCAAACATGGTGATCAGTACCGATCTGAATATGAACTCGGTAGTCGATTTTGCGGTCAATCATCTGAATGTGGAGCATCTGGTGATCTGCGGACATTATTTTTGCGGCGGTGTAAAAGCGGCCATGCAGCCAAAAGATCTCGGCATACTGAATCCCTGGCTGAGAAATATCCGTGATGTGTACAGGATTCACAAAGATGAGCTGAATTCAATTTCTGACGAAAATCAAAGATACAACCGTCTGGTCGAGCTCAATGTTCAGGAGCAATGCATCAATCTGATCAAAATCGCATCGGTTCAAAAAGCTTACAAAGAAAGAAATATCCATGTTTACGGCTGGGTGTTTGACATTCATTCGGGCAGACTGATCGATCTGAAAATCGATATGGAGAAAGAACTCAAAGACATTATGGAAATTTATGATTTGGGTTAAATATCTGTTTGAATAAAAAAGCAAAACCCGAAAATTCTGATTAGAAAATCCGAGTTTTGCATTTGAGGTCGGTTGGGTAAATTATAGTTATTATGAAAAGTTTGTAACACAAATTTAAGCGGTCAATGCGTCAAAATACGTCGTTGTGAAATAATTTCTAAAAAAAAAATCATGAAACTGATATTTGAATCGGAAAGAATTGAAGATTATCTGGGTGAAATACAACCTTATATCCGTTTTGACACACCGCTTGTCAAAGAAAAAATAAAATTCATCGAATCAAAAACAGCAGATCCCAAAGAAAGAGCAAAGCTTGCATTTGAAATTGCAAGAGACGAAATTCATCATTCGTTTGACACCAAAGAACCCGAAGTGACCATTTCGGCCGAAGCTGTGCTGAAAAGCTGTAACGGAATATGTTTTGCGAAATCACATCTGCTCGCTACACTTTTGAGAGGAATGAGCATTCCCTGCGGTTTTTGTTACCAGCGTGTACTCAGAAAAACCAATAATCCGAATTCCGGCCATGCGCTCCACGGACTGAATGCGGTTTATCTGAAAGATTACGGCTGGTTCAGACTTGATCCGAGAGGAAATAAAGCGGGTGTGGATTCTCAGTTTTCAATCGAAACCGAAAAACTTGCTTATCCGATTCGGCCCGAATTTGGTGAAATCGATTATCCGAATGTTTTTACAAAACCGCTGGATTCGGTCATCCGGTCGATGGAATCTTCAAAAGACACTGCCGAACTGTTTTTTAAACGGCCTGAAGAAATTTAAAATCAAATAATAAATAATTGTATAATTTTTTAAAATTCATTTTTATGAGAAAAATTCGTTTGTCAGTAATGATTATGGGCGCTGCCTTCATGCTGAACAGCTGTCTGGGTTCTTATTCTGCTTTCAACAATTTGAGAAGCTGGAATCAGAATGTATCGAACAGTAAATTTGTCAACAACCTCCTTTTTTGGGGGATGTGGATCGTTCCGGTTTATCCGCTCTTTTTGGTGGGTGACTCCTTGATTTTTAATGTGATCGAATTCTGGTCGGGTTCAAATCCGGTTGCGATGAACGACGGAGAGGTGGAAACCCAAACCGTGATCGTAAAAGGAAACACCTACAAAATGACCGCTACCAAAAATCATTTTGATGTGGAAGCGATCGAAGGTGAAAACAAAGGAGATGTGGTGAAACTGTTCTATCTGCCCGAAGAAAATTCGTGGAATACCACTGATAAAGACGGCAAAGTCATCAAACTTTCGTCTATGGAAGACGGTTTCCTTTATGTCTATCTTCCTGACGGAGAGAAAGTTCAAATGAATATGAATACTTCTAAAGATGAAGGTATTGCAATTCTGAATTCAAAATTGAACAAACAAAATTCAAACTTTATGGCTTCTGCAAAATAAGAAGTTCATAACCCAAAAAAAAGACTGCATTTGGAAGGAATTTTTCAAATGCAGTTTTTTTTATATAATCGAAACCCCGTTCAAATCGGTGGTCAGCACTTCTGACATATAATCAAAAAGCGGACGAATGGTTTTGTAACCACTGTCAACTTTCTTTGCAAAATCAGACGAAAGTACTTCCTCATCTGTAAATGAATGTCTGAAAAGCCACTGTTTGTAATTGATCAGATCGATATTCGGATTTTCACGACTGTAGCCTACGGGCGCGGATTTCAATTGTTCGCCTTCCATTTTGTGCCAGATTTTTACAAAATTTTTGTCTGAAAGAATTTGTCTGATTTCAGTTGTATCCATATCCCATTCCTTTCTCACCCGATCCACATCGTCCTTGACCGGATTCCAAAAACCGGCGCCGATCATCGAATTTCCGCCCGGTTCAATATGCAGATAATAACCGCCGCGCAATTCGGGTTTTCGTCTGCCGAAATAAGCTGCAAAATGGTGTTTGAAAGGAGTTTTGTCTTTTGAAAAACGTATGTCTCTGTAGATTCTGTATGCTTTTGATTCGGAAATATCGTCGTGTTTCTTCATCAGTTTTTCAACTTCAAGATAGAAAGCCTTCATTTGGGTTTCAAGCGTTTTGAATTCGTCTTTGTGTGCATTGAACCATTCACGGTTGTTGTTTTTCTTTAATTTATCCAGAAAAACCAATGCTTCTTTTGGAACTGTTGTCATAGGCTAAAGTTAAAAAAGATATTTTGAATGAAACAGAATATTTGAATGCTTCCTGAAACACGTTTTTGCTTGAGTTTTAAATGAAATTTATTTGATTTCAAATTAAAAATTATTTTTAAAAGTAAAAAATACTTGCTATAATGTAAAATAAACTTTACATTTGGTTCAACAAAAAACTTTTACAATGAAAGAAAAGTTCTTATTTCCTCACAAATTCAGAAATATTAGCGGATTAATATTTCTTTTAAGTCTTTTGCTTCTGACTGTTTTTGTGATTAACAGCGATCTTTTTTCAAAGATCAATCCGGAGGTGCCGGTTTTTGCAATTGCAGGAAACGGTCAGCCGGTATATGGCGAATACAGTGAGACGATTATTTTACAAACTCATTGGTTTGAACTCATTTACAATGAAATCCTGGATGAAATTTTATTTATTCTGCTCATTATTTCAGGAATTGTCTATGCTTTTTCAAAAGAAAAGATTGAAGATGAAATGATCAGACAAATCAGATTGGAAAGTCTGGCGTGGGCAACATACTTTAATTATTTCATCCTTTTGGCCTGTTATCTTTTGTTTTACGGCTTACCGTTTTTGTATGTTTTGATGATTGCAATGTTTTCAAATCTGCTGTTTTTCATCATACGTTTCAGATGGTCTGTTTATAAATACAATAAAGAATTCAATGAAGAACAGATTAAAAATTGAAAGAGCGATAGCAAATCTGACGCAGGCTGAACTTGCCGAAAAAGTCAATGTGAGCAGACAGACCATCAATGCATTGGAATTGGGAAAATACGTACCGTCCACTGTGTTGGCGCTGAAAATATCTGAAGTATTTGGGAAAACTGTAAATGAAATTTTTGAATTGGAAGCTTCTGATTAATATTTGAGTCGGAAACGCTGAAACAGCGACTGTAAATAACTGAAAGTAAGCACTAATTAAATCTTTAAATCATGAAAAATAAGGTTTTTATTTCATTGTTTATCATGTTGATTGCAATGATGACTACGGTTACTTCCTGTTCAGATTTAGAAGAAGTTTGAACAGATGAAATCTTTGGAACTTAAAGAAGGTTTTCTTGAAGAAGAAACCCTTTTGGGTGATAACATCTATCTGCCAGAAGGGACTCGCTGGTCCTATACGAATGAACAAAAGAATGAAGTTATTTTTGAGTTGCCGGAAGAATATATTTTTCTGCTTAAAAATGTAGAATCGGGGGAATATATTTTGTCAAACAAAGGTGGCGGTTATTCCTGTTCATGTACCGGAGGTGGAAATTGTCAGGTTTTTTCTTTTGAAAACCTTGGATTTGGATGCTTACAGAATACCTGTGTCGATTCATGTATCGGCAGCATGAATTCAGCAAAAGAACCGAATCTTCAGATTGTTGGTGTGTTAAATGCAAATAATGATATGCTGGATGCAAATATTTCTCAAAAGAAAGCAAGCTTATCGAGTGATGGCATAGAAGGCTTTTTCAAAGTAGATGAGGTTAAAAATGAAATCAAAAGAACCTATGATTTTCTTTATGAGAATATTGAAAAACCCGATTTTGAATCCGGTATTTATAATCCTGATCAGTATCTGTATGCCAAAGTTTTACTTTATGGATTTGAAATAGGGGTTATAATTCCAAACGACGCCGGTTTGCTGAAACTGTTGCCAAATCTAAATACTTATTCGTTCGCTGATGTGAAATCGTCATCTTTTTGTAATTGTAATGATGAAAGCCAGGAGAAATGCAATCTTAAAAAAACAGAGATTTCGAATTATACCACATATTATTGCAATGATTGAATAACTCTTAAAAAAAAATAACATTTCCCCAAATTAGTCCGAAAAGCAAATTTTCCAATTGTAGGAAAGTTTGCTTTTTTTATTCACTTCTCGGATCTTTCTTCAAACCGATTTTTCCGCAACGGCTGACTTCCAGCGACGGAAAACCAAAATCTGAAACCACTTTTCCTTCCAACAGATACAGACCTTCACCGCGCAACGGATATCTTTTGAGCGATGGCGGAAAATGGATGGTATCAAAAAAATCACCTTCAGCATCGAAGAAAGTTCCAAACTTCATCAGCTGACCGTTTTTTGTCCGTGTCTTTTTTGCGGTGACAAATTCGCCGACCATCCGTATTGTCTTTCCCTGAAAACGGATAAAATCCTTTGCCTGTGCATCACCTCTGTAATTTGATTTGGCCAGATTAAAAAGCGAAGCCGAAACCGGAAATCCGATCAGCTCAATTTCGTCATACAGATCTTCCAAAACCGAAGTTTCCAGTTCGGGCAGCACGATTTTTTTTGAATCTGTTTCAAAAAGAGCAGGAGAGGAGGCGGTACCCGATCGTCCGTTCAGCAGCAGATGAGCTTCCCACAGCAGTTCTTTTTTGTTTGGATTAAATTCTCTGAAAGCGCCGCAGCGAATCAACAGTACAAACTGTTCCAGACCGATGCCCGTCCGGATTGCAAAATTCTCGGGACCGGTGTAATCGCCGTTGTTTTTTCGCTCGCTGACAATCAGTTGAGCCAGACCGGTTTCCAGATTCAGTATGCCGTCAAAACCGAGATAGATATCGTTTCCGTAAATCACGGTTTTGTAAAAACTTTTGTTGATTTCGGGCAGACAGATATTTGCGCCAGTCTTTCGGGCTTCGTTCACATAGACTTTTCGGGAATAAAAACCGCCGTAGTTGTTGAGCACCGAAACCATAAATTCTTTTGGATAATAAGTTTTCAAAAACAGACTCTGATAACTTTCCACCGCAAAACTTGCGCTGTGTGCCTTGTTAAATGAATAACCCGCAAAACTCTCCATCTGACGCCAAATTTCTTCGGATGTTTCAACCGGATATTTCATTTTTTTGCAATGATTAAAAAATTTATCCTTTATTTCGGTCAGATGATGCGCGCCTCTGTATTTTCCGCTCATCATCCGTCTGAGTACATCCGCATCCGCCAGATCGAGACCGCCGTAATGNNGCAGATATTTTACTTTTTCGGGCTGATGATGTCTTTCGATATAAGCCGCCATCATACCCGACGAAGCCACACCCGGCCGAATGATCGAACTTGCCGCCACCAGCGTCAGATAATTGTCACAGCCGAGTTTCTGAAGCAGCTGACGCATCGCCGGACTTTCAATATAAAAACAGCCGATCGTCTGACCCGACTTGAGCTGTTCTGCAATTTTCGAATCTTCAAAAAACCGTTTTGGATTGTCGGTCTGAACCGCTTCACCGGTATTGGTCTTGATGATTTCTCTGCATTCTTTGATGTGACCGATTCCGCGCTGACTCAGTATGTCAAATTTCTCAAAACCGATTTCTTCCGCAGTGTACATATCAAACTGTGCGGTCGGAAGTCCTTTTGGCGGATAATCCAGTGCGGTATAATAAGTCAGCGGGAGTTCCGAAATCAAAACTCCGCTTGAATGGATGGTCCGCTGATTCGGAAAATCGGACATTCGGCCGTAAACACTCATAATCAGCTGACTGACTTCATTTTTATTGATCGGATCTTCGGGATAATGAATCAGATGATCGATTTCGGGTTTTGGCAAACCGTAAATTTTACCCAGTTCACGGATGATGCTTTTTGATCTGAAAGTGCTCATTGCGCCCATCAGACCGGTATGTTTTGAACCGTAACGGACAAAGATATAATCATAAATATCATCTCTTTCGTCCCATGAAAAATCGATGTCAAAATCGGGCGGCGTCTTTCGTTTTGGATTCAGAAAACGCTCAAAATAAAGACTGAGTTCGATCGGACATACATTTGTAATTCCCAGACAGTAAGCAACCACGCTGTTTGCCCCGCTGCCCCGTCCGACGTATTCAAAATTTCGGTTTCTTGCATAACGGCAGATGTCGTCTGTAATCAGAAAATAACTTGAAAAATTAAGCCGGTCTATGATTTCAAGCTCGCTCATCACTCTTTCACGCGCGATTTTGTCATTTGATCCGTATCTTTTTTCAAGACCTTCCAATGTATATTTTCTGAGCAACCGACGGTCATCGCTGTGATTTCCGGTAAAAGTCTGTTTGTTTTTCACACTGCCAAAATCAAAATTAAAACTGCATTCGGCCAATAATTTTCGGGTGTTGACGATCAGTTCGGGAAAATCGGCATAAACTTCCATCAGTCTGCTTTTTGGTGCAAAACGTTCGCTTTGATCTGCATACTGATTTTCTTTGAGCTGAGAAATCAGCAGATTGTGATCGATCGCCCTCAACTGAATATGAAGATTGTAATCTTTTTTTGGAAATGAAACCGGCGACAGTATCACATAACGGTTTCTGTTTTTTGAATCTTCAAATCTGATCCGATTCAGCTCGCCCGGACGGATACCGATGTATTCATTTTCGCTGAGCTGTTCCGGTTTTTTTGACAAATATGGATAGACAACAAAAACCCGGTTAAAATTTGGCGGCTGTTTCGGATAATCTTTTTTGTCTCGATTTCGGCTGCTCACAAATTCGTTGAGTTCTCTAAAACCTTCGTTGTCTTTTGCAATTCCGATATAGAGCAGTTCGTCACGGTTTCTGAATTCGATTCCCGCCAGCGGATTGAGACCTGCCTCACGTCCCAAACGGACAAAATCCAATACCGCCGAACTGTTGTTGATATCGGTCAGCACAGCGGTTTCATAACCGTTTCTGATCATTCCGGAAATCAGTTCTTCCGAACTGAAAGTTCCGTAACGCAGACTGTAATAACTGTGAAGATTGAGTAGCATTTGAATCCAAATTATTTAACAAACAAACCGCCTCTTGAAACCGATTTGAAGCCGTATCGGTTTCGAATATGATCCATCGCCAGATTCAGATTCAAATCTTTCTCGTCATCATCAAACAGGCTGATCTGATAACTTCCGCGAATCAGCCGGCTGAATCTCACACCAATCAGCCGGATCAGCATCCTTCTGCTGTAAAGTTGTTCAAACATTTCAAAAATCTTCTGACCGATCACACTGTCCGAATTGGTGTAGGGAAGAGTCAGCTGACGGCTGTGGGTGTCAAAATTGCTGTATCTGATTTTGACGGTGATGCAGCCCGTCAGTTTCTGCTCCTGTCTCAGTTCAAAACCCAGTTGGCTGATCATTTTTGAAAGCGTTCTTTTCAGTACATCGGGGTCGATGGTGTCTTTTTGAAAAGTAATTTCTTTGCTGATGCTTTTCTGGTCAAAAAACGGAACGACCGGACTTTCATCGATCGCATTTGCTTTTTTCCAGATTGAAATTCCGTTTTCGCCCATCACTCTGCGCATTGCAAATATGTCCATCTGCTGCAGTGTCAGACATTTTGAGATGCCCATATTTCTCAGTTGGGTATAAGCTTTTTCGCCCACCATCGGAATTTTTCGAATTGACAAAGGTGCCAGAAATTCCTTTTCGGTTCCGCTGTCCACTTTCAGTTCACCGCAGGGTTTTGCCTGTCCGGTTGCGATTTTTGAAGTTGTTTTTGAATTTGAAAGACCGAGAGAAATCGGCAATCCGGTTTCGGAGATGATTCGTTTTCGAAGTTCGGTTGCCCATTTCCAGCAGCCAAAAAACTGATCCATTCCGGTCAGATCAATATAATGTTCGTCTATGCTTGCCTTTTCATAAAGCGGAACTCTCTCGCCGATGATTTCTGTAACCGTATCCGAATATTTTGAATACAGTTCATAATCACCCTGAACCACTGTGGCTTCGGGACAGAGTCGCAACGCCATCCTCATCGGCATGGCGGAATGCACACCGAATCTTCTTGCTTCATAACTGCATGATGCAACCACCGAACGGTTGCTCTTTCCGCCGACCAAAACCGGTTTGCCGTTCAGACTGCTGTTGATCAGCCGTTCCACACTCACAAAAAATGAGTCCAAATCAAGATGTGCAATATTCTTATCCACTTTTCTTAAAAAAATTATATATTTGACTATAATTTAGTCAATCGAATGACTGTAATTTAATCAAAATAAAAGAATGGAAACAAATATTTTTTTGGGTTCGAATGTTAAATTTTTGAGAACAAGAGAGAATATGACTCAGCAGAATCTGGCTGAAATGCTGGAAATGAGCCGTTCAAAGCTGAACTGTATAGAAACCGGTCAGACCAAATCTCCGGCGGTTGAAGATATACTCAGATTTTCTGCTTATTTTAAAATCAGCATAGATACATTAATAAAGGTGGATCTGTCAAAACTGGGCGAACTCAAAATCAGAGAGCTTCAGGCAGGAAATGATGTGTACATAAGAGGCGGAAATCTGAGGGTGCTCGCCATTACGGTTGACAAGGAAAACAATGAGAATGTTGAATTTGTGCCGGTCAAGGCAAAGGCGGGTTACAGTTCGGGTTACAACGATCCGGAATACATTGCTTCGCTGCCGAAATATTCGCTTCCGGGGCTGCCAAAACAGGGAAGTTTCAGAATTTTTCCGACCACCGGCGACTCGATGCTGCCGGTACCCGAAGGCAGTGAAGTGGTTGGCCGCTTTGTTGAAGATTGGAAGACGATCAAGCCGGATACACCCTGTATCGTGGTTTTGAAAAACAATCAGGACTTTGTTTTTAAACTGGTCAAACTGAAGGAAGACGGACGTTTTTTGCTGAGCTCGCTCAATTCGGTTTATCATCCGTATGAAGTTGCAGCCGAGGATGTGCTTGAAATCTGGAAATTCCATTCTTTCAGCAGCAAAAAGATTCCCGAGTCGATTCCCGATCTGCCGAGTCTGCTGGATGAGATCCAAAGCTTTGGCGAAAAAATCAAAAACAGAATAGGGAAGCAGTAAAAAAAACAGCTCAATTGGTTTTGATCCCAATTGAGCTGCCGTTCAAAAAAAGCCGTTTAAATTATCTCAGCAATGTAAATTTGGTGTTGATCACCTCTTTTCCATTCTGGTTGACAGCTTTAAGAACGTAGATTCCAGGCAGTAGAGATCCGTTGAGTTTCAGCTGATAGTCGCCTGCAGATTTTACAGTGACTGTGTTTGAATAAACACGTTTCTCGCTCAGATTCCAGATGCTGACATTTAGTACAGCGCTTTCGTCTGATTTTGAAACGATGTTCAATTCACTGTTCTTAACGATGGTCGGATACAGACTGTAGCCGTAGTCTTTGCTGATCTGGTCCATTTCATTCTGGCGAAGGAAATAAGGACTGGAGAGGTCGTAAACAGACAAAGCATAATCAGCTTTGAAGCCGGCTTCCATGNNTGTAGAAACCGTTTTGAGAAGAGGTTCCCAAAAGGATACTTCCGTCTCTTTCAACCGCTGCACCGTTTACAGTGTAATTGCCCGGCAGACCTTTGATCTGGCCGAGATACTCAGCACTCAATTTATTCGGATTGATTTTAAACACATGCTGACTTGCGCTGATCACATAAAGATTTCCAAACGCATCTGCAATCATGTCGCCGCCATATACAGCTGTTTCCTGATCAAATGATTTTGCTTTTTCAACAAATTGGCTGATCGGACCCAGATTCTGAATCGTTCCGTTTTCCGAAATCTTGAGGAATTCGGTTCCGGAATTGTTCAGTGCATACATATAGCCGTCGGGTGCAGTTGTCATCCGTGCATAATAATTTGCCTGGTTTCCGCTGTTGATGTCAAGTCCCTGATAAGTATATTGGGTACCTGTTTTTGAAACCACGTCAATCTTCATAACTTTTTGACCCGACATCGGAATGTAGAACAGATCGCCTTTGAGCGATTCTGTGATTGCAGCAATGTATTTTCCGCAGCTGCAGATTTTCCCGATTTCGGTTTCTTTTGACTCCAGATTGATTTTGTCATTTTTCGTTAGCAGTACGCTTGATGAATTCAGATCGTTTGAGTTGATGATCCTGAAATCATTGAATTCAATCTTTCCCTTTGTCAGACCGGTCGCAGCAGTGATGTCCTGAGCGGCTGCAAAATATCCGGCCATTAATACTGAAGTAAGAAATAAAGCTTTTTTCATATTCGTTTTTCTTTTTTTGATTTCGAACTAAAGTTAAACATAAATTCGATACGTTACCTCATTTGAATATTTTTTTTCAAATTCAGGACATTCTGTCGCTTTATTGGTTGAAATAATTCGTTAAAATCGCTAAATTCAGACAAAATGACATTAAATTAATCCAAAATCCGGTTGGAACATAAATTGAAATTATCCGATCAAACAATAAAAAACATACGACGATGAATACAATCATGAAAAGAAACCAGGATTTGTTTGGCGGTTTGTTAGACAGTCTGTTTAATGATTCGCCGCTGTTCAGCTCGGAAGTGAGCAGACATTATTCGGTGCCTGCAGTCAATATCAAAAACAATGAAAACAGTTTTGAAGTTGAAGTTGCAGCTCCGGGATTAAAAAAAGAAGATTTTAACATTGAGGTTGAAGACAATGTAATGAAGCTGAGTGTGAATAAATCATTGGAAAATGAAGAAAAAGATGAGAATTTCACAAGAAAAGAATTCAGCTATTTCAATTTCCAAAGAAGTTTTACACTTCCAAGAAATGTGGTTGATACCGAGAAAGTTGAAGCCAATTACAAAGACGGTATTTTGAGTATCGTTTTACCGAAACAGGAGCAAAAAGAAGCAGTGAAAAAAATCACGGTTCAGTAAGTAATTTAAATTTCCAATAAGCAAAAGGGTCTGAAGACGCAGGTTTTCAGGCCTTTTTTGTTTTCAGTAATTTGATGATGATCTTTGAATTGAATAAAATCACAGAGAAAAATACGATGGTGTAAGCAATGATTTTCAGTT
>JRYL01000116.1_pt1 | contig 36210 bp, 37 predicted proteins | sample 235391 | NCBI WGS metagenome assembly JRYL01 (sample SAMN03074223, study PRJNA261481) | activated sludge metagenome | biome: Wastewater Treatment Plant; feature: Wastewater; material: Activated sludge; isolation source: activated biomass of a wastewater treatment plant treating wastewater from... ...
TCAGGACACGGTGCGCTGCATCGCGCTGGCACCGGTGCGCGGCCTGGGTCTGGGGGGCGAAGTGACGGCCAGCGGCGCGCCGATCGAGGTGCCGGTGGGCGAGGCCGTGCTGGGCCGGATGCTGAACCTCTTTGGCGAGCCGATCGACGGCGGGCCGGCGCTGCAAACCGGGCAGCGTCGCCCGATCCACCGCCCGCCGCCGCCGTTGGAGGAGCGCGTGGTGCGCGGCGCGGTGCTGGAAACCGGCATCAAGGCGCTCGACCTGCTTTCCCCGATCGAGCGCGGCGGCAAGACCGGCCTGTTCGGCGGTGCCGGCGTCGGCAAGACGGTGCTGATCAACGAGTTGATCCACAACACCGTCAGCCACCACCACGGGGTGAGCCTGTTCTGCGGCATCGGCGAGCGCTCGCGCGAGGCCGAAGAGCTGTACCGCGAGATGGCCGAAGCCGGCGTGCGCGACCAGACGGTGATGCTGTTCGGCCAGATGAACGAGGCCCCGGGGGTGCGCTTCCTGGTGGGCAAGGCCGCGCTGACCATGGCCGAATATTTTCGCGACGAGCTTCGGCAGGACGTGCTGCTGCTGATGGACAACGTGTTCCGCTTCGTCCAGGCCGGGGCCGAGGTGTCGGGNNGCCTCGGTGGTGCTCTCGCGCAAGCGCGCCAGCGAGGGCCTGTACCCGGCGGTCGATCCGCTCGCCTCCAGCTCGGTGATGCTGACCCCGGCCGTGGTCGGGCAGCGCCACTACGACATCGCCCGCGCGGTGCGCCGCACCCTGGCCGAATACGAGGAACTGCGCGACATCATCGCGATGCTGGGCATGGAGGAGCTTTCCGCCGCCGATCGCGCGGTGGTGGCGCGGGCGCGCCGTCTCGAACGCTTCCTGACCCAGCCCTTCCATGCCGCCGAGTCCTTCAGCGCGACGCCGGGGCACCGCGTGTCGATCGAGCAGACCCTGGCCGGCTGCGAGGCGATACTGGATCGCAGCCACTTCGATGACAGCGAAATGGACTACTACATGATCGGTGCCCTGCCGTTGGTGAGGAGCGCGGCGTGAGCGTCGCCGGCGACATGCGGCTCAGCCTGCGGGTGCCGACCCGGACGGTGTTCGAAGCGTCGGCGCGCAGCGTGTTCGCGGTGGCCGAGAACGGTGCCTTCGGCCTGCTCCCCCGGCACGCGGACCACGTCGCGCCGCTGGTGCCCTCGGTGCTGGTCGTGACCGGCACGGACGGGCGCGAGTATTTCTTCGGGATCGATCATGGCCTGCTGGTGAAACACGGGGCGCGGGTCGAGGTCGTGGTGCGGCGCGCGGTGCGCGGCGAGGATCTGGCCAGCCTGTCGGACACCATCGACGCGACTTTGCTGGAGATGGACGAGGCCGAGCGCGACGCGCGCACCGCGATGTCGCGCCTGGAGGTGGGCATCGTGCGGCAGTTTGCCGAACTGCGGAAGCCGGCGGCATGAGCGACATGGACCGCGCCACCGCCGACCGCATCCGCGCGCGTGCCGAACGCATGCGGCGCAGCCGCGCCCGCCGGCCCTGGAGCCCGCTGCGCGGGCTGAGTGCCTTCGGCGCGATCGGCTGGTCGGTGGCGCTGCCGACCGTGCTGGGCGCATTGCTCGGACTGTGGCTGGAGCGGGTCGCGCCGCAGCCGTTTTCCTGGCCGCTGGCGCTGATCCTGGGCGGCCTGGTGGTCGGCGTCCTCGTGGCCTGGGAGTGGGTCGCGCGGGAACAGCAGGGCGCGCGCGAGGACGAGGTGCCCGAGGAACCGGAGACAGGCGATGAATGACGCCATGACAGCCCTTGACGGTGTGGCCCTGCTGGCCGGCTTCGGCGTGGGGCTTGCGGTCAGCGCGCTGTTTTTCGCGGGGCTGGCCTGGGGCATGCACAAGGCGCTGGGCTCGGCCTGGCCCGGCCCGATACTGCTGGCCAGCTTCCTGCTGCGCGCGGTCCTGCTGCTGGGTGTGGGTTTCGCGCTGGCGCGCTGGCTGCAGCCGCTGTCGTGCTGGATCGGCTACATGGCGGCGTTCTTCGCGGCGCGCACGGTGGCGGTGCGCCGCGCCCGCGCGCCGCGGCCTTCCGCCACGGAGGACCGCTGAATGGAGCTGACGCCCGATACCGTGGTGCTGTGGCAATACCGGGGCCTGCGCCTCAACGCCACCATCGTCAACACCTGGATCGTCATGGCGGCGCTGACCCTGGCGTCCTGGCGGATCACGCGCAGGCTGCGTCCGGACGTGCCGCCGGGCCGCTGGCGCACCCTGGCCGAAACCATCGTGGTGATGATCGAGGACCAGATCCGCGCCATCACGCCCTATTCGGTACGCCCGATAATGCATCTGACCGGCAGCGTGTTCCTGTTCATCGCCACCGCCAGCCTGCTGGGCGTGGTGCCGGGCTTCCGTTCGCCCACCGGTTCGTTGTCCACCACGCTCGCGCTGACCCTGGTGGTGCTGTTCGCCGTGCCGGCCTTCGGCATCGCGCACGGCGGCTGGCGCGCCTACCTCGGCAGCTTCATCCAGCCCTCGTTCCTGCTGCTGCCGATGAATCTCCTGGGCGAGGTGTCCAAGGTGATTTCGCTGTCGATCCGCCTCTACGGCAACGTGATGAGCGGCGCGGTGATCGTGGCCATCCTGCTCGGCATCGCGCCCTTCTTCTTTCCCGTGGTCATGGACCTGTTCGGCCTGCTGATCGGCATGGTCCAGGCCTACATCTTCGCCGTGCTGGCCACGGTCTACATTTCCGCGGCGATGAGCCAGCCGCGTACCAAACCCCTGCCGGAGGATTCCCGATGAGTGAACTGAGCCTGGTGGCACTGGTGTCCATCCTGACCGCGGGCCTGACCGTGGCGATCGGTTCGTTCGGTGCCGCCCTGGGCGAAGGCCGCGCCGCCGCCGCCGCGATGGGTGCCATCGCCCAGCAGCCCGATGCCGCCCCGACGCTGTCGCGCACCCTGTTCGTCAGCCTGGCGATGGTGGAATCCTCGGGCATCTACTGCTTCGTGGTGGCGCTGATCCTGATTTTCGCCAACCCGTTCTGGAACGCGGTCAGCGCCAGCGTCGGCGGCTAGCCACCATGTCGATCGACTGGGTCACCGTGGTCGCGCAGGTCGCCAACTTCCTGCTGCTGGTGTGGCTGCTGCGGCGCTTTCTCTATCGCCCGATCCTCGACGGCATCGACCAGCGCGAGGCCGAGATCGCCCGCCGCATGGCCGCCGCCGAGGAGGCCCGCGCCGAGGCGCAGGCCGCCGAGGCGCGCTTCCTGGCGCAGTACGAGCAAAGCGTGGCCGAGCAGGATGACCGGGTCGCCCACGCGCTGGCCGCGACCGAGGGCGCACGCGCGCAGCTCATGCAGCACACGCGCGAGCAGCTCGAACAGGAGCGCAGCGAGTGGCAGCGTCATCTGGAGCGCGAGCGCCGGGAGTTCATGGCGGATCTGCAGGAGGCCGCTGCGCTGGTGCTGTCGCAGCTGGCGCGCCGCGCGCTCAGGGACCTTGCCGACGAAACCCTCGAGGCCGGCATCGTGCGCCACATCGGCCGCAGGCTGGAACCGATGGCCGATGAGCTCGTGGCGGCAGCCGGTGCCAGCCGGCAGGCCACCGTGACCAGCCGCGAGGCGCTTGCCACGCCGCTGCAGGACGGCCTGCAGGCGGATCTGGCGGCGCTGTTCCCCGGCATCCGGGTGCGGTTCTCGGTCGATGCCGGGCAGTCGCCCGGCGTCGTGCTGCAGATCGGCGGTGCCCGCGTCGAGTGGACGATCGACAGCTACATGGATGAGTTCGAGCGGCTGTTCGCACAGGATCCGGACGCCCGCGCGGTGCGGTTCCCGGACGATCATGAGCACTGAGGCACGGCCCGGCGGCGGCGACCCGCGTGTTGCCGGCGAGTCCGCGTTCGCGGCCTGGGAAGCGCGCCTGTGGGCGACACCTGCGCCCGCGCCGATCATGGTCGAAACCGGCATCGTCACCGACGTGGGCGACGGCGTGGCGATCGTCTCGGGTCTGGCGCGCGCGCTGTCCGATGAGCTGGTGGTGTTCGCCAGCGGCGTGCGCGGGCTGGTGCTGGACCTGGAGCCCGACCGCCTCGGCGTGGTGCTGCTCGGACCGGCGGAGTCCATCCGCCTGGGCGAAGCCGTGTACCGCACCCGCAAGGTGGTCAGCGTGCCGGTGGGCGAGCGCCTGCTCGGCCGGGTGGTCGATGCGCTGGGCCGGCCGCGCGATGGCAGGGAGCCCGTCGTGGCGGTGGCGCAGCATGCGGTAGAGGCCGAGGCACCGGGGATTCTGGAACGCCAGCCGGTCGCAAGGCCGCTTGCCACGGGCATCAAGGTGGTCGATGCCATGATCCCGGTGGGCCTGGGCCAGCGTCAGCTCATCATCGGCGACCGCCAGACCGGCAAGACCTCGCTGGCCATCGACACCTTGCTGAACCAGCGACGCTCGGACCTGATCTGCGTCTACTGTGCCATCGGCCAGCGCGGCGATGCGGTGGCGCGCGTGATCCACGCGCTGGACGAGGGCGGCATGCTGGGCCGCTGCATCATCGTCAGCAGCGGCGACGAGGAAGCCCCCGGCCTGTCCCACATCGCGCCCTATGCCGCGATGACCATGGCCGAGTATTTCGCTGCCCAGGGCGGCGACGTGCTGGTCGTATTCGACGACATGACCCACCACGCGCGCGCCTACCGCGAGCTGTCGCTGCTGCTGCGCCGCCCGCCCGGGCGTGAGGCGTTCCCCGGCGACATCTTCCATGTGCATGCGCGCCTGCTCGAGCGCGCCGGGCAGTTCCATGCCGATCGCGGGGGTGGGTCGATCACCGCCCTGCCGGTGGTCGAGACCGAAGCGGAGAATCTTTCCGCCTATATCCCGACCAACCTGATCTCGATTACCGACGGGCAGATCTACCTCTCGCCGCGGCTGGTGCGCAAGAACCAGTTTCCGGCCGCGGATCCGGGCCTGTCGGTGTCGCGCGTGGGCGGCAAGGCGCAGAACCGCGCGCTGCGCGCGGTGGCCGGCAACCTGCGCGTGATGCTGGCGCAGTTCGAGGAGCTGGAAGAGTTCGCGCGCTTCGGCACACGCCTGGACGACACGGTCCGCGCGCGCCTTGCGCGCGGTGCCAGCGTGCGCGCCGCGCTGCGCCAGGCCGAGCGCGATCCGATGCCGGCGCTGGAGCAGGTCGCGGTGCTGGTCGCCGCGATGGAGGGCCTGTTCGACGGCATCGCCGAAGGGCGCTTCATCGACGCCATGCGGCGGGTGCGCCGCGCCGCGCGCGATGCGCTGGATGATGTCGCGCAGCGCATTGAAGGCAATCTGGCGCTGGGCAAGGCCGAGCAGGAGCGCATCGTCGACGTCGCGCGCGCAGCCCTCGACGCCGGATCGGAGGGCGCTGCGCGCCAGCGCGCGGCGGGGCGTGGATGACCCAGGGCCTGGAGCAGCTCGTCCAGCAGGAGAAGGTGCTTTCCAGCATCCGCGGCATCGTGGGCACGATGAAGGCGCTCGCCGCGATCAACGTCGGGCCCTACGAACGCGCCGCACAGGCCATCGGGGCCTACCATCGCACCATTCTGCAGGGGTTTTCCGCCTTCGCCTTCCGCATGCGCGGCCGGGCGCAGTTGGACCTGCCGCGGGTGACGCGCCGGGTGATCGTCGCCTTCGGTTCGGACCACGGCTTCTGCGGCAACTACAACGAACAGGTCGCGCGCGCGCTGTTGCCGCACGTCCCGCAGAACAATAGACACAAGGCCCTGCTGATTTGCGTCGGTGCCCGGCTTGCGCGGGCGCTGGAGGATGTCGGGCTGACGGTCGACCAGCGCCTCACCCCGCCGGCCTCGGTGGAGGGCATCGGACGGCTTTCCGGCGAGATCGTCATGCGGGTTGAGCGCTTCAGCGGCGGCCCGCTGGCGGAACTGGGCGTGCGGCTGGCGTGGACGCGACGCATCGAAGGCGGGGCGCGCGAGGCGGCGACCACCGTCCTCCTGCCGCTGGATCCGGCGCTGCTCCAGCCGCCGATGCGCTGGGCATCGGCGGCGCTACCCGACTTCAGCCTGGCACCGGGCGTCATGCTCTCGGCGCTGGTGCGCAACCACATCTTCGCCAGCGTGTTTCGCGCATCGGCCGAGGCGATGGTGACCGAAAACGCGGCGCGCCTGGCGCTGATGCAGCAGGCCGAGCAGTCCGTCGGCGAGCGCCTGGAAGGCGTGCGGCGCGAACTGGCCGGAGTCCGCCAGGACGAAATCACCCACGAACTGATGGACATCGTGATCGGCCATCTGGGTGAGGGTTCGGACGCGCCGCGCCGGTAGGTCGAGGCTACGCCCCCGACGGAAGGCCCCGGCACCCTCCACCGCCAATGTCGGCCGCGCAGGGCCGACCTACACCCTCGACGGGAGGTGTCCGCACACCACCACGCCAACGTCGGTCGCGTAGGTCGGGGCTACGCCCCCGACGGAAGGCCCCGGCACCCTCCATCGCCAACGTCGGCCGCGTAGGGCCGACCTACGCCCCCGACGGGAGGTTTCCGCACACCGGCACGCCAACGTCGGTCGCGTAGGTCGGGGCTACGCCCCCGACGGAAGGCTACGCCCCGACGGAAGGCTAAACAGCATCCGACAGCGAGGTGAAGGTGAAATCGCGCAGGCGCATCGGCGGCAGCACCATGGCGATGGGGGATTCGTCGCCCTGCACGCGCACCGGTTTGCCCAGCTCGTCGATGTTGTTGAGCATGATCACCGGCGACTCGTTGAAGCGGAAGTTCTTCACCGGGTACTTGATCTCGCCGTCCTCGATGTAGAAGGTGCCGTCGCGGGTGAGTCCGGTGAGAAGGACCGTCTGCGGATCGACCATGCGGATGTACCAGGTGCGCGTCACCAGCAGGCCCTTCTTCGTGCCCTTGACCAGCTCGGCGGTGGACTTGCTGCCGCCGGCCATCAGGAGGTTGCCGGGCATGGCGGTGGCGTCCTTGCCCTGCTTCTGCGCCCAGTAGCGCGAATAGTTGAGAAAGGCGACCTTGCCGTCCTTGATGATCTCGGCGCGCCGGCGCGGCAGGCCCATCATGTCCCAGGGCAGGGTGGGCGTGTCGGCGTCCCAGGGGTCGGTGATGATGTTCACCTGCCTGTCGAAGAGCTGTTCGCCGACGCGGTTGCCGCCGCCTTTCTTCGACAGGAAGCTGCGCCCTTCGTCGGCGCTGCGGGCGTCGAAGAAGAACATCATGAAGCCGACCAGCCCGGCCACGGCGGCAGGTTCCAGCACCACGGTGTACTTGCCCGGCTCCAGCGCGCGCGCCTCGGTCGATTCGACGGCCTTGCGCATGGCGACCTGGATGTCGTCTTCGGGCTTGAAGGCCGAGGCGTCTTTCAGGCTGCGGCCCACCCAGCCCGAGCCGCGCCCGTCCTCGGTGCGCACGGTGCAGGTGTAGCTGAACGAGGTGGCCTTCTGGTAGCCGAAGTTGCCCTTGCTGTTGGCGATGGCGGAAAAACTCCGGCCATCTTCCAGAAAACCCGCCGCCACCAGACCCTTTTCCTTGCAGGGGCCTATCGATTTGGCCGCCACCTCGGCGCGGAACTCGGGCGTGATCGCGGCGGTGGATTCGCTGAAGGTGGCGCTGGCCTTGTATTCCTGCTTGTCGATCGCCGGCATGAACTCGGGATTTTCCGGTGCGAGCCTTGCCAGCTCCTCGGCGTGGCGCACCACGCGCTCGAGCGAGGCGTCGTCGAACTGGTTGATGCTGGCCATGCCGGTGCGCTTGCCGAACGCCACCATCACGTTCAGTTCGGCGTTGTCGATGATGCCGCTGGTGGAAACGCTGTTGAGCGCGAAGCGGATGTTGCCCGCGACTTCGCCATTCAGCGTGGCCGAGCACTCGTCGGCCTTCGACAGCTTGATGACCTTGTCGAGGATCGCGCGGCTCTGTTCTTCGGTAAGGATGCTCATGGGTATTCCTCCGGTCCGGGTCAGCCGAGCGAGCGCGCGGTGTTGATGACGTTGATGCCGTTGAAGCGCGCGGTGCTGGAACCGTGCGATACCGCCGAGGACTGGCTCGGTTGGCCCTTGCCGTCGAAGAACGAGCCGCCCAGGCGGTAGTCGCTTTCGTCGGCCACGGCGACGCAGGCATTCCAGAACTCCGGGGTGCGGATCTGGTAGGCCACATCCTCGACCTGGGCGGCGATCTTGCCGTCCTTGATCTCGAAGAAGACCTGCCCGCCGAACTGGGCGTTGTAGCGCTGCTGGTCGATGGAAAAAGAGCCGGAGCCGACGATGTAGATGCCGTTTTCCACGTCCTTGACGATGTCGGCCGGAGCGAGCTTTTCCTTGCCGGGCGCGAGCGAGACGTTGGCCATGCGCTGAAACTGCACGCTCGACCAGGAATCGGCGTAGCAGCAGCCGTCCGACTCGGTCTTGCCGAGGATGTGGGCCTGATCGCGGATGGTCTGGTAGTCGACCAGCCTGCCCTCGCGGATCAGGTCCCAGCGCTTGCACTTCACGCCCTCGTCGTCGTAGCCCACCGCGCCCAGGCTGCCGGGCTGGGTCTTGTCGGCAAAGAGGTTGACCTTGTCGCTGCCGTACTGGAAGTGCTCCCTGCGCTTGTCGAGCGTGGCGAAGCTGGTGCCGGCGAAGTTGGCCTCGTAGCCGAGCACGCGGTCCAGTTCGAGCGGGTGGCCGACCGACTCGTGGATGGTGAGCCAGGTGTGCGAGGGATCGAGCACCAGATCGTACTTGCCCGGCTTGATGGACGGCGCCTTGAGCTTTTCCTGGGCCTGCTTGGCGGCGGCAACCGCATCCTCGCGCATGTCGTAGGAGTTGCCGTACACGGTGACGCCGTTGGGTAGCACGGTCTTGTCGGCGGCGCTTCCGTCCAGGTACTCCCAACCCAGCCCCATCGGTGCGGAGAGACCGGCGCGGGTGCGGAACTTGCCGCTGGCCTTGTCGATCGCGGTCACGTTCATCGGTGCCCAGATGCGGTGCACGTCCTGGTCGATCCAGGAGCCGTCGGTGGAGGCGAAGTACTTCTGCTCGTTGACCGCGAAGAGCGTCGAGTTGATGAAGCTGGCACCGGCCTCCATGGCCGCCGCGTTCACCCCCAGCAGCAGCTCGACCTTGTCCTTGATCGGCACTTCCATCGCGTTCTTGCGGATCGGCGTTTTCCAGCTCACCTCGCCGAAGGCCGGTACCTTGGCCAGCTGCACCGGCACGGACTGGTATTTCGAGTTCGCGCGCGCGATGGCGGCGGCCTGCTTCGCCGCAGCCACCACGCCCGTCTGGCTCAGGTCGCTGGTGGCGGCAAAGCCCCAGGCACCGTTGACGATCACGCGGATGCCGACGCCGGTCGACTCGCGGTTCATCACGTTCTGCACCTTGTCTTCGCGCGTCATCACCGCCTGGCTGAGGTAGCGGCCGATGCGCACGTCGCAATAGGTGGCACCGGCATCCTTCGCGGCGGTGAGGGCATCGTCGGCCAGGCGCTTCTTGAGCGCGGGATCGAGCACGCTCGTCAGTTCCTCGGCGGCGATGGCGCGGCCGAAAAACGAGGGCACCAGCAGTCCGCTGGTGGCAAGCCCGGTCAGGGCGATGAAGTCGCGGCGTTGCAAGGGGCTTCTCCTTGGAGGCGGACGGATGGGTGGCGGCTCGCGCTGAGCGGGGTGCCGCCCGATGCTCGCGGGCGCTGGGCGGCGGCGCAAGTGACTTTCGACATGGAAGGGCAGAGAATTGAATGATTGATTGGCACGGGTGGAGGAGAGAAACGTGACGCAGCGCCTGAATTACCAGACGGCATCCCCGGACGCCTTCCGCGCCATGCTGCAGATGGAGAAACAGGTCCACCACAGCGGGTTGGAAGCCTCCCTGCTGGAGCTGGTCAAGACCCTCGCCTCCCAGCTCAACGGCTGCGCCTGGTGTCTGGACATGCACACCAAGGATGCGCGTGCCGCAGGCGAGAGCGAGCAGCGCCTGTACCTTCTTGCCGCCTGGCGCGATGCGCCGATCTACACCCCGCGCGAACGCGCCGCGCTGGCCTGGACCGAAGCCGTCACCCAGCTCGCGGCTGCCCGCGACGTGCCCGATGCGGTCTACGAGGAAGCGCGCCGGCACTTCGACGAAAAGGCCCTGGTGGACCTGACCCTGGCCATCATCGCGATCAACGGCTGGAACCGGCTCAACGTGGCGTTTCGCACCGCGGTGGGCGACTACGTCAGCCCACCGCGAAACACCGGTTGAGCATGCGCATCGCCGGCGGAGACGAGGGCATTTGTTTCAATCCGCGCGTGGTGCGGGGTTTTGTTGCGTTTTCCCGCGTGGTTGGCGCGCTGCTGGTGGCCTGCGCCCTGGCCATCTTCCTGGCGACCGCAGTGCTGGGGACGGACGCGCGCGAAGCCTTGCCATGGACGGATGCCACGCCCCGGCTCAACAGCGCGCTGGCCTTTCTCCTGGCCGGCTGCGCCCTGCTGCTGTGCCGCGTTGCGCCGAAGCTGAGCGTCGGTCTGTCGCTCGCGGTCGCGGCGCTGGCTGGCATCGAAGTCGTGGGCCACGTGCTGCAGGCCACGGAATACGCGCCCGATGCGCGCTGGCTTGGAATGGATGCGTCGCGCCGCATGAACGAACTGGCGGCGCTGGCGTTCATGCTGCTGGGGCTGGTCGGCGCTGCGGCGATCATGGGCCGCGCGATCTGGCTGCGCGAGGCGCTGGTCGTGATCGTGATCGGCATCGCGCTGGCGTCCTGGGCCTCGTGGGGCCTGGTGCTGGCCGGGGAAGAGGCCAACCTCCTGCGCCGGCTGCCGGTGGTGACGGCCCTGCTGCTGCTGTTGCTCTGCCTGGGCTGGATGTCGGCCGTTCCCACCACCGGCCTGACCCGGATTGCGGTGGCCGACAGCCTGGGCGGCGCGCTCGCCCGGCGGCTGATCCTGCCGGCCCTGCTGCTGCCGGTCCTCATCACGTTTTCCCTGGCCATGGGGCAGTCGCGCCTGGGGCTGTCGCAATCCCTGCTGTACGCGCTCACGGCGGCGCTGACCGGCGGCGTCATTACCAGCATGATCGTGTGGGTGGCCTTCCTGCTCGATCGCAGCGAGCGCCTGCGCCGGACCGGCGCGGCAGCGCGTACCGAGGCCGATACCGACGGGCTCACCCGCCTCGCCAACCGGCGCGCGCTGGACGACGCATTCGAGCGGCTCTGGCGCGGACGCGAGGAAGCACCGCTTGCCGTGCTCATGCTCGACCTGGACCACTTCAAGCGCTTCAACGACAGCTTCGGCCATCAGGCCGGGGATGAGGTGCTGCGCGAAACCGCCGGCCTGCTGCGCGCCGCGGTGCGTCCGGGCGACCTGGTGGCGCGCTATGGCGGCGAGGAGTTCGTGATCCTGCTCCCGGGCGCCGATGCCGCCGCCGCGCGGCGCGTGGGCCAGCGCGTGCTGGAGGCATTTCGCGCCAACGCCTGGCCGCGGCGACCGGTGACCATCAGCATCGGCGCGGCCGTCAGGCAGCCCGGCGACACCCCGGACAGCCTGCTGCAGCGCGCCGACGCGGCGCTGTACCGCAGCAAGCAGGACGGCCGGGACCGTTTCACCGCGGACGGGCCGGCATGACCGGTGCGGCTCCGGCGGATGAGGACCGGCCCGGGGCTGGTCTGGCGATGCGGCCGGAACATGGTACACTGCGCGGCTCAACGAGCCATCCCGGCCCGCTGGCAACGCCGAGAACACCATGGTCAAGATCCGCCTCACCCGCGGTGGCGCCAAGAAGCGCCCCTTCTACCACATCGTCGTCACCGACCAGCGCAACAAGCGCGATGGCCGCGCGATCGAGCGCGTCGGCTTCTACAACCCGGTGGCGCAGGGCAACGAGCAGCGCGTTCAGATCGATACCGACCGCATCCAGCACTGGGTCGGCGTCGGCGCGCAGATGACCGAGAAGGTCGACCAGCTCTATCGCGACGCCGTCAAGGCAGCGGCCCAGGCCGCCTGATCCAGCCACGGTCGCTGCCGGCATGAGCGGCGAACGCCTCATCCGGGTCGGCAAGATCGTGGGGGTTCACGGCGTCTCGGGCTGGATCAAGCTCGAATCCGATACCGATCCCCGCCGCAACATCTTCCGTTACGCCCCGTGGACCCTCGTCCAGCGGGGCGTTTCCTCGTGCGTGGATGCGGTCGAAGGGCGCGAGCAGGGCAAGGGGCTGGTGGCCCACTGGCCGGCACTGGAAACCCGTGACCATGCCCAGGCCCTCATCGGTGCCGAGATCTTCGTGCCGCGCGCCGTGCTGCCGCCGCCCGCGGCGGGCGAATACTACTGGGTCGATCTGGAAGGCCTGCGCGTGGTCGGCGTGGACGGCTTCGATTTTGGCCGCGTCTCGCACCTGTTCTCGACCGGCGGCAACGACGTGATGTCCGTCATCGGCGAACGCGAGCGTCTGGTCCCGTTCCTGCGCGGCGACGTGATCAAGGACGTGGACCTTGCGGCCGGCCTGATCCGGATCGACTGGGATCCGGAGTTCTAGGCATCTGCGCGGCTCCCGGCGCTGGCGCATCGGTCGCGCTGCACCGATCATGCCCCCGAGCCCCTGCCGGTAACGCCCGTGCGCATCGACGTCCTCACCCTGTTTCCCGAGTTCATCCACGCTGCCGCCGCGGTCGGCGTGGTCGGGCGCGCGCAGCAGCGCGGGCTGATCGAGGTGGCTGCCTGGAATCCGCGCGACTTCACCCACGACAACTACCGCCGCGTCGACGAGCGCACCTTCGGCGGCGGCCCGGGCATGGTGATGTCCACCCGGCCGCTGACCGACTGCCTGACCGCGATCCGCACCGCCGTGCCCGAGCCTGCGCGCGTCATCTACCTCACCCCGCAGGGCGCGCGCCTGACCCAGCGCCGCGTGCGCGAACTGGCGCTGCTGCCGCGTCTGGCGCTGGTCTGCGGGCGTTACGAGGGCATCGACGAACGCCTGATCGCGCGTGAGATCGACGAGGAAATCTCCATCGGCGACTACGTGCTTTCCGGCGGCGAACTCGGCGCGGCGGTGATCATCGACGCGGTGGGCCGGCTCCAGCCCGGCGCGCTCAACGACGCCGACAGCGCCGCGCACGATTCCTTCGAGGACGGTCTGCTCGACTGCCCGCACTACACCCGCCCCGAAGTCGATGCGCAGGGCGATGCCGTGCCGGCGGTCCTGCTTTCCGGCGACCACGCCGCGATCGCGCGCTGGCGCCGCCGCGAAGCGCTGGGCCGCACCTGGCTGCGCCGCCCGGACCTGCTCGCGCGCATGACGCTCTCGCGCGCCGACCGCGCCCTGCTCGACGACTTCCGCCGGACCTGGCTTGCGCGCAGCGACTCGTAGGTCGGGGCTACGTCCCCGACGCAACGGCTGCGCGCCGGAGCAATAGACCTTGGTCGAAGCCACGACCAAAGGCGAATGGCGGCTTTCCCGAATTGCGTCGCAGACTCGGCTCCACGGTATCTCTGGAGGGAGGAACTGCGAATGAAAGGCGCGACGAAGATCGCAAGGGCGGTCCTGTTCACGGCGCTGCTGGCGGTGGGGCTGGCCGGGCCTGCGCTGGCGCAAGGCGAGCGCGAGCTGGCGCTGGAGGCGCGAGTCGCCGAACTCGAGCGCCTGGTGCAGGCGCTGATGAGCCAGCAGCAATCGCAAGGCGCGCAGATCGAGGAGGTGAAGGCGGTCCAGGTGCAGCCGCCGGCACCGCCGGTCGGCAAGCCCGTGATCCGGTCGACCTCGCTGACGCCTGCCGCCGCGCCGGGCACCACGATCCGGCTGGGCGGCTACGTCAAGGCCGACTTCATGGTCACGCGCACCGGCGACGGGCAGCTGGCCGATGGCGCGGTGGGGCGCGCGCTGTACCTGCCGAGCCAGATCCCGGTGGGCGGAACCTCGTCGGGCACCGAGTACGACGCCCACGCCAAGTTCTCGCGGGTCAACCTCGGCATCGACAGCGTGACCGAAGCCGGCAACAAATTCGGTGCCTTCTTCGAGGTGGACTTCTTCGGCAACGCGCTGGGCAACCAGAGCGCTACCAACACCTACGGCACCACCCTGCGCCATGCCTACATGACCTGGAACGGCTGGCTCGCCGGGCAAACCTGGTCGAACCTGATGGATCTGACCGCGATGCCGGAAACGGTGGACTTCATCGGCCCGACCGACGCCATCGTGTTCGTGCGCCAGGCGCAGCTGCGCTACACCGCCGGCGGCTTCAGCGCGGCGGTGGAAAACCCCGAGACGGTGCTGGTCGGTGCCGGTGCCTCGGATCGCGGCGCGACGCCCGACCTCACCCTGCGCTACGGCTGGAAGGGCGACTGGGGCGCGTTCGGCGTCGGTGCCATCGCGCGCCAGCTGCGCGTCGACCGTGCCTCTGCCGGCGACAGCGAGCTGGGCGTGGGCGTCACGCTCGGTGGCAAATGGGTGCTCGGTGCCAACGATGACCTGCGCTACCAGTTGACCGTGGGCGATGGCATCAGTCGCTACATCGGCCTGGCGATCACCGGCGATGCGGCGCTGGACGCGGACGGTCATCTCGACCTGATCGGCGCGCGCGCCGGCTACGTCGGCTGGCGCCACGCCTTCAGCCCGAAACTGCGCAGCAACCTCGTCTACGCGCGCAGCGATTACGACAACGACATCGCGCTGACCGGTGCCGGCACCACAAAAACAGTGCAGAGCCTGCGCGCCAACCTGTTCTATTCGCCGCTGCCCAAGGTGGATGTCGGTGCCGAGCTGATGTTCGGCAAGCGCGAGGTGGAGGGCGGTGCGGACGGCGACCTGACGCGCCTGCAGTTCACCACCAAATACAGTTTCTGAGAGGAGAGGGACCATGACTCAAGACATCGTGCAGCGGGTGCTGGCGCATCCACGCTATCGCGAACTGGTCGCGCGCCGCGCCAGGACGCGGCTCGCATTCTTCATCCTGATGGCGGTGGTGTATTTCGGCTTCATCATCACCCTGGCGTTCTGGTCCGGCGCGCTCGGCCGGCCGATGTGGGAGGGCGCGACGATGACGCTCGGGCTGGTCGTGGCGGTGCTGATCGAGTTCAGCGCGGTGCTGATGATCGGTGCCTACGTCTACATCTCGGGCAGGAAGCACGATCCGATCCTTGCCGCCATCCTGAGGGACGTGCAATGAAGGCCCGTCATTACCTTCCCGCCGCGCTGCTGGCGCTGCTGCCGCTGCCGGCGCTGGCACAGGCACCCGGTGCCGCCAACACTTCGGCCATCGTCATGTTCGTCGTGTTCATCCTGGCGACCTTCGGGATCACCGGATGGGCGGCCAAGCGCACCCGCACCGCTGCGGATTTCTATACCGCGGGCGGCGGCATCAGCGGCTTCCAGAACGGCCTGGCGATCGCCGGCGACTACCTCTCGGCGGCCTCGTTCCTGGGCATCGCCGGCATGGTCTACGTGCAGGGTTACTACGGCATCATCTACGCGATCGGCTTTTTGTTCGGCTGGCCGGTGGTGATGTTCCTGATCGCCGAACGGCTGCGGAACCTGGGGCGCTACAACTTCGCCGACGTCACCGCTTATCGCCTCGACCAGGTGAAGATGCGGGTGCTGGCGGCCAGCGCTTCGCTGCTGGTGATCGCGCTCTACCTCATCGCGCAGGTGGTGGGCGCGGGCAAGCTGATCGTGCTGCTGTTCGGCATCGACTACAAGATCGCGGTCGTGCTGGTGGGCGCGATGATGATGATCTACGTGGGCTTCGGCGGCATGACCGCGACGACGTGGGTGCAGATCATCAAGGCGGTGCTGATGATGATCGGTGCCACGATCATGGTGCTGCTGGTGCTCTACATGTTCAAGTTCAATCCCGACGCGATCCTGGCCGAGGCGGTGAAGGTGCATCCTGCCGGCGAGACGATCCTGGCCTCGACCCAGGCGATCAGCTCCAACCCGATCAACGCGCTCTCGCTGGCGCTGGGCCTGGCGCTGGGAACCGCCGGATTGCCGCACATCCTGATGCGCTTCTTCACCGTTCCCAACGCCAACGAGGCGCGCAAGTCGGTGGTCTGGGCCAGCGTTTTCATCGGCTACTTCTATCTGCTGGTCTTTGTCATCGGCTTCGGCGCGGTGGCGCTGCTGGTGCGTCATCCGGAGTTCTTCAACGTCGGCGCGGACGGCAGCTTCAACATCATCAAGGACCTGATCGGCGGTCAGAACATGGTGGCCGTGCACCTCGCCAATGCGGTCGGCGGCAGCCTGCTGCTGGGCTTCATGGCGGCGGTGGCGTTCGCCACCATCGTGGCGGTGGTCGCGGGGCTGGCGCTGGCCGGCGCGCACGCCATCGCGCACGACCTCTATGCCAACGTGATCGCGCGTGATCGCGATTCGGAAAAGCAGCAGCTGGTGATTTCGCGCGTGGCCACGGTGGGGCTGGGCATCCTCGCGATCCTGCTGGGCATCGTGTTCGAGCACCAGAACGTCGCCTTCATGGTGGGCCTGGCGTTTGCCGTGGCTGCCAGCGCCAATTTTCCGGTGCTGCTGCTGTCGGTGAGCTGGCGTGGCTGCACTACCCGCGGTGCCGTGATCGGCGGTGCCACCGGCCTTTTGGCGGCGACCGCCTGGGTGGTGCTGAGCAGCACGGTGTGGGTGGATGTGTTCCACTTCGATGCGCCGATCACGCCGTTCCCGAATCCGGCGATCATCTCGGTGCCGCTGGCCTTCATCGCGATCTGGTTCTTCTCGGTCACCGACAGGAGCGCGGCGGCGCAGCGCGAGAAGGATGCCTTCGACGCGCTGGAGGTGCGCAGCCAGACCGGCATCGGCATTTCCGCCGCCTCCGACCATTGATTCACGCACGCATCCTGCCATTGGAGAATGTCCATGTACCGCAAGATCCTGATTGCCACCGACGGCTCCGAGCTTTCCGGCAAGGGCGTCGAACACGGACTCAAGCTCGCGGCGGCACTCGGTGCCGAAGCGCTGCTGGTGACCGTGACCGATCCCTGGCAGCCGGTCAGCACCTGGACCGCCTCATCGGAAATGGCCGAGGAATACCGCAAGCGCGTAACGGCGGACGCCGAGCGCATCCTGGGCGAGGCCGCCCGGCGCGCCAGCGAGCTGGGCGTGACCCATCACGGCCTGCACGTTCCCGATCGCTATCCCGCCGAGGCGATCCTCGAAACCTCGGCCGGACGCGGCTGCGATCTGGTGGTGATGGCCACGCACGGACGCCGTGGCCTCGGCCGGCTCCTGATCGGCAGCCAGGCCAACGCGGTCATCACCCACAGCAGGATCCCGGTGCTGGTGGTGCGCTGAGCCGGCGGTTGGCGCAAGGAGTCGGCCCGTCGGGGGCGTAGCCCCGCCCTGCGATGCGCCGGGCGATGGATGTGGCGCAGGCCGGCCCTGCGCGGCCGATGCTGCGCTAGGCTTGGCGTTGTTTCCCCACGCCTGAAGCGACGCCATGCCGATGCCTCCCGACTATCCCCGCGACCTCGCCGGCTACGGCCGGCACCCGCCGTTCGCCGATTGGCCGGGCGCGGCGCGCATCGCGGTGCAGTTCGTGTTGAATCTGGAGGAGGGCGGGGAAAACTGCGTGCTGCACGGCGACGCCGGCAGCGAGCAGTTCCTGTCCGAAATCGTCGGCGCGGCGGCGTATCCGGCGCGGCACATGAGCATGGAGTCGATCTACGAGTTCGGTTCGCGCGTGGGTGCCTGGCGCATCCTGCGCGAATTCGAGCGGCGCGACCTGCCGCTGACGGTGTTCGGCGTGGCGATGGCGATGGCGCGCAATCCCGAACTGACCGCCGCGTGCCTGGAACGCGGACACGAGATCGCCTCGCACGGCTGGCGCTGGATCCACTACCAGGACATGCCCATCGAGCAGGAGCGCGAGCACCTGCGTCGCGCGGTGAAACTCCACACCGCGCTCACCGGCGCGCCGCCGCTGGGCTGGTACACCGGGCGCGACAGCCCCAACACGCGTCGGCTGGTGGCCGAGCACGGCGGCTTCCTCTACGACGCGGATTATTACGGCGACGAGCTTCCGTTCTGGATGGAGGTGGAAGTGGCCGATGGCGCGCGCGTGCCGCATCTCATCGTGCCCTACACCCTGGACGCCAACGACATGCGCTTCGCCACGCCGCAGGGCTTCAACACCGCCACCCAGTTCTTCGATTACCTGCGCGACAGCTTCGATGTGCTGTACGCGGAAGGGGCCGACACTCCGCGCATGATGTCGATCGGCATGCACGCGCGCCTGCTCGGCCGGCCGGGGCGCTTCGTCGCGCTGCAGCGCTTCCTCGACCACGTCGCACGGCACGAGCGGGTGTGGGTGTGCCGGCGCGTGGACATCGCACGGCACTGGCGCGAGCGGCATCCCTTTGCTCCGGGGTCTGCATGAGCACCACGGGACACCGGATGAACCTCGATGCGCTCAACGCCGCTGCGCCGCGCGATGTGGTTGCCGCGCTCGGCGGCATCTACGAACACTCGTCCTGGGTCGCCGAGGCGGTGGCATCCGGACGCCCGTTCGCCAGCGTGGACGCGCTCGCCGAGGCGATGGCGCAGGTTGTTGCGCAGGCCGAGGCCGACGCTCAGATGGCGCTGATCCGCGCGCATCCGCAGCTCGCCGGCCGGGCCGCCATTGCCGGAGAACTTACGGAATCTTCCACCCGCGAGCAGCGCGGTGCGGGACTGGACCAGTGCACGCCGGAGGAGTTCGTGCGCCTGACCCGGCTCAACGACGCCTACGAGGCGAAGTTCGGGTTTCCCTTCATCCTCGCGGTGAAGGGCCATACCCGCGACAGCATCCTCGCCAACCTGGCCGCGCGCCTGCCCAACGAGACTGATGACGAGCGCGCCGAGGCGCTGCGCCAGATCGACCGCATCGCGCGGTTCCGGCTGGAGGCGCTGCTGGGCGGATGATCCGATCGGGCCGCGCCTGTCTTTTCCTCGGGGTTTGGGGTTGAATGACGCCCTTTCCCGAACGCGAATCCGACATGGCTGCTGCCCCCCTTGATCCCGATGCTCCTGCCTTCGCCCGCCGCAGCGTGAACCTGGCCGATCCACGCCTGGGCGCGGTGGCGGTGGCCGCCAGCGACGAGTTCTTCGCGGCGAAGGAGCGCCTGCTCGATCCCGCGCCGGCGCAGTTTCATCCCGGGCGCTACGACGACCACGGCAAGTGGATGGACGGCTGGGAAACCCGCCGCCGGCGACATGGCGGGCACGACTGGTGCGTGGTGCGGCTGGCGCGGCCGGGCGCGCTTGCCGGGCTGGACATCGATACCTCGCACTTCACCGGCAACTTTCCGCCGGGCGCGTCGGTCGACGCCTGCTGCCTGCCCGATGGCGTGGATCCGGACGACGGCGCGGCCTGGTTTCCGCTGCTGGGATCCGTTTCGCTCACCGGCAACAGCCACCACTACTTCGCGGTGGCGGACGCGCGGCCGGTGTCGCACCTGCGGCTCAACATCTATCCCGATGGCGGCGTCGCGCGCCTGCGCGCCTGGGGCACGCCTGCGTTCGATCCGCGGCGCGGCGCGGTGGACGGCCTGATCGAACTGTCGGCGGCGCTCAACGGCGGCATCGTGGTGGTGGCCAACAACGAGCACTTCGGTCCGGCTTCGGTGATGCTGCTGCCCGGCCGCGGCGTGGACATGGGCGACGGCTGGGAGACCCGCCGCCGGCGCGAGCCGGGCAGCGACTGGTGCCTGATCGCGCTGGGCCACCCGGGCGTGATCGAGCGCATCGAAATCGACACCGCGCACTTCAAGGGCAACTTCCCCGACCGCTGCTCGATCCAGGCCGCGCGCGTGGACGGCGGCAGCGCCGAATCGCTGGTGACCCAGGCGATGTTCTGGCCCGAGCTGCTGCCCGAGCAGGCGATGACGGCCGATGCCATCCACATGTTCCAGATGCAAATCCGCCCGCTGGGTCCGGTGAGCCACGTGCGCTTCAACATGATTCCCGACGGCGGCGTCTCGCGCCTGCGGCTGTGGGGCCGGCCGGCGTGAGGCGGCTGCCGGTCGAGGAACTCACGCCGGAAGCCTTCGCGCCGTTTGGCGAGGTGATCGCGCCCGGCGTGGCGCGCGAGGTGTGGTCGATCAACGCCGGCAGCGCGCGCCGCTTCCACGCGCTGGCGCGGGCCGAAGCGGTGGGGGAGGGTGGCGAGATCGGCATCAGCCTGTTTCGCGCCGAACCGCGCGCCCTCCCGATTGCCATCGCGATGCTGGAACGCCACCCGCTCGGCAGCCAGGCCTTCGTGCCGCTCGGCCCGCGGCCCTGGCTGGTGGTCGTGGCGGCATCGCCCGAGGCCACGCCGCGTGCCTTCCTGGCCCGCGGGGGCGCTGGGGTGAACTACCGGCGCGGCACCTGGCACCACACCCTGCTGGCGCTGGAAGCGACCAGCGACTTTCTCGTGGTCGACCGCATCGGGCCGGGGCAAAACTGCGACGAAGCCACCTTGGCCGAACCCTGGGAGCTGGCGCTCGACTGAGCCGCTATCCTGCGCCGTACTCCCGCAACGGTGTTTGGATGATGCAACGACTCCTGACCTCTGCCGCCCTGCTGCTGGCCCTGTCCTTGCCCACCGCCGCCCACGCCTGGACGGCCTTCGGGCATCGCCTCGTGGCGCTCTTGGCCTACGACCAGCTTTCGCCCGCCGCGAAGGCGCAGGTCGACGGGCTCCTCGTGCTGGAACCGGGCGCGGACATCGGCACCATCGCGCCCTGGGCCGACGAAGTGCGGCGCACGCCCGGCTACGAGGACACCGGCCCGCTGCACTACGTCAACTTTTCCTATCGCAGCTGCAGCTACGCGCCCGCGCGCGACTGCCGCGACGGCATGTGCGTGATCGGCGCGCTGGAGCGCTATTCCGCGGCGTTGGCCGATCGCGCGCTGCCGCGCGAAAAGCGGCTGGAAGCGCTGAAGTTCGTGGTGCACTTCGCCGGCGACATCCACCAGCCCATGCACGCCGGCAACCGCGACGATCGCGGCGGCAACGGGTTCCAGGTCAAGGTGAAGGGCAAGGGCAGCAACCTGCACGCGGTGTGGGACCACGACCTGCTCCAGAGCGCCGGCCTGAACCTTGCGGCCTATCGCGCACGGCTCGCGCCGCAGGTGGCGAGCGCCGCCATCGCGCCGATGGACTTCACCGCCTGGGCGCTGGAATCGTGCCGGCTGCTGGACGACGAGGGCGTCTATCCGAAGCGGCCGGGCAACCTGCCCAAGGCCTATCTGGACGCCCATCGCCCGCTCGCCGAAGCGCGCGTCGTTCTGGCGGCGGCGCGATTGGCGGCGCTGCTGGAAAGCCGCCTGGGCGCGGTCGCGAACCAGGAGCCGGCGAGGCGGCTCTTCTGAACCGGAAGCAACGAAATCCAGGGACTTGACCGGGATCAAGTCCGACTTGTTGCATTGCATCAATCTGCCGCCCGGGATTGATTTCAACGCAATGAAACAAGGAGTTGCACCATGACGCACCGCCATATTCTCGCCGCCGCGCTCGCTGTGGCCATCCTCGCGCCGGGCATCGCCAACGCCAACGACACCTGGTTCGTGCGGGCCGGCGTGGCCAACGTCGAGCCCAAGTCCAGCAGCGGCACCCTGGCCGGTGCCTTCAAGGCCAGCATCGACAGCGACATCAAACCGACCGTGGCCTTCGGCTACCACCTCAGCGACAACGTGGCGATCGAACTGCTTGCCGCGCTGCCGTTCAAGCATGAAGTCAGCCTCGACGGCGTGGGCGCGGTGGATTTCACCCACCTGCCGCCGACCCTCGGCCTGCAGTACTACTTCGCTCCCGGCGCAACGGTGAATCCGTTCGTCGGCGCCGGCGTCAACTACACCTGGACCTACGACGAGAAAACCAAGGGCATCATCGAAGGTGCCAAGGTCGGCATCGAGAACTCGTGGGGCCTGGCCGCGCAGGTGGGCCTGCTGTTCAAGGCGGGCAGGAACTGGGACATCGTGGCCGACGTGCGCTACATCGATCTGGACGCCAAGGTGAAGCTCAACGGCGCGGACATCGGCACCGTGGACGTGAACCCGCTGGTCTACGGCATCGGCGTCAACCTCCGCTTCTGATCGCCCTGCGAGCGATCGCGAACGCGCGCCCCGGTGGAGCACTCCGCCGGGGCGTTTTCGTTGGAGATCTACCATGCGCAACCCGCCGCGTTGCCGCATGGCCCGCAAGGCACGTAGAGTTCCCCGATTCGCCGCTTCGGGAAACACGCCATGGCCCCATCGGATACCGCACCTCCGGCCGCAGGCGACATGTCGATGCTGGTCCAACGCTGGCGGGGAGGCGACGAAGCCGCGCGCGACGCCCTGGCCGCGCGGATGCTGCCGGAGCTGCGCTCCCTGGCCGAACGCGCCCTGCGCCGGCTCGACCGGCACGCTTCCATGCACCCGTCCGACCTGGTGCAGGAATCGGTCGTCAAGCTGCTGCGCGATGGCGCGGACCGCAACGGCGCTTCGCACCTGCGCGCGCTGGCCGCGCAGATCGTCCACGCCACGCTGGTCGACTACCTGCGCGTCCGCAACGCCGACAAGCGCGGCCGGCGCGAGACCGACAACGTCAGCATCACCGTGATGAACAGCCTCGCGGACGACGGCCTTCCGCACGTCGATCTGCTCGACATCCACCAGGCCATGCAGGCGCTGGCGCAGGAAAGCCCGCGCGCCGCGCGGATCGTGGAAATGCGCGTGTTCGGCGGCATGACCGAACAGGAGATCGCCGAGGTGCTCGGCATCTCCCGCCCCACCGTCTCGCGCGACTGGGCCACCGCCAAGCTGTGGCTGGCGCGCTGCCTCTCCGGCATAGGCGCGCACGCGAACGGCACCCTGCCATCGAGCCCGAACGCATGAGCGATTTCACCCTCCTTGCCGAACACGTGGACGCCGCCCGCGCGCTGGCCGGCGATGCGCGTCGAACCTACGTGGACAGCCTCCCGCCCGGACTGGCCCGTCAGGTCCGCGACCTGTTGCAGTTCGAGGACGCCACGCTCGACCTGAGCCGGATCCCGGCCATCGAACTGGCGCTGGACGTGCTCGCCGATCCCATGCCCGAACGCATCGGCCGATGGCGCGTCCTGGAGTTGATCGGTCGTGGCGGCATGGCCTCGGTGTATCTGGTCGAACGCAGCGAAGGCGCGATCCGCCAGCTGGCCGCCTGCAAGATCGGCTACGCCCGCGCCGACCTGGAGGACGGCCTGCGCCGCGAAACCGCCACCCTGCTCGATCTCGCCCACCCCGGCATCGCCCACGTGCTGGACTTCGGCCATACCGGTGCCGGACGCCCGTACATGGTGTCCGAGCGGGTCGAAGGCACCGACATCGTGACCTTCGCCAACCAGCGGCGTTTGCCGCTCGCCGCCCGGCTGGCCTTGATGGAGGACGTACTCTCCGCCGTCGCGCACGCGCACGAACGCCTGCTGCTGCACCAGGACATCAAGCCCGGCAACATCCTCGTCGATGCCGCCGGCCGGCCGCGCCTGATCGACTTCGGCCTGGCCTCGGTACTGAACAGCGGCGGCGATTCGCCCGTCATCGGCTACACCCCGCGCTACGCCAGCCCCGAGCAGAAGCGCGGCGAACGCCTCACCGTGCGTTCGGACATCCATTCCCTCGGCGTCACGCTGGCGGCGCTGCTGGAAGGCACCGCACCGGCGCGCGCCAGCGACGACGCGCGGGCCGTCGTTGACAAAGCCACGCGGGACGATCCTGCCGAACGCTATGCCTCCGCCGCGGACATGGCCGCCGACCTGCGTGCCATCCGCCAACGCCGCCCGATCGCCGCGCGCAGCCACAGCGCGGGCCATCGCTTCAAACGCTTCCTGCAGCGGCATCCATTGCCCATCGCGCTGGTCGCGCTCATGGCCCTGTCCATCGGCGCGGGCGTGCTCGCTACGCTGTGGCAGGCGCGCCGCGCCGTGGAGTCGGCGCGCACCGCGGAAGCCGCCCTGGTCAACGCCCGCGCCGTGGAGACCTTCCTGATCGAGGATGTGCTCGGTCGCGCCAATCCGAACGATCCTCACTACAACCCCTCCGTCGGCATCGTCGGCGTGCTGGACCATGCCGCCGAAGCCGTGCAGCAGCGTTTCAGCGAAAATCCGCTGGCCGCCGCCGGCATCCACACCGCCCTTGCCTCGATCCAGCGCAACCTGGGACGATACGACCAGGCCGTGAGCCACGCCGAACGGTCCGCCACGCTGTATGCCGGAGAGCTTGGCCCCATGCACGATCTGGCGCTGAGCAGCCGCTATCTTCAGGTGCGCGCCCTGGCCGTGGCTCAAATGGACGATGCGGAAGTCTTGTTGAAGCAGACCGATGCGCTCGCGGCGGATCGGCTGGATCAGGACACGCGGCTGGCATTGGATGCCGCCATTGCGCGGGCCGAGATTCAACAGAACCGGATGCGCGGCCCGGAGGCATTGGACGCTTACACCCGCATGGCCCGGTTGCAGGCACGCATCGCCCCGGACGACCCGACGATGGCAGTGACGGCCGCCAATGGCATGGCCGAGGCGTATCTGCGGATGGAGCGGCCAGCGGAAGCCATCGACGTGCTTGAGGCGCTGCCGCTGGCCTCCTATTCGGGCATGCAGCAGGCCACCATCCACCGCAAGCTGGCCTGGGCGTATCGCGACCAGGCGTCCTATGCCAATGCGGCGGCCGGCAAGCAAAACGCTCCCGAGGATTACGAGCAAGCCCTGGAACACGGAATGCGGGCGCTCCACCTGTTCCGCGAGCACCTTGGAAACGATGCCCACACCACGCTCGCGGCACTGGGCACCGTGTCTTCGTTGCATGAGTTGCGGGGCGAGTGCGATGCCGCACTGGATACCGGGCGCGAAGCCTACGAGGGCATGCGGCGGGCCTATGGTGACACCTCGCAGGCCGCGCTGATCGAGCGCGGCAATCTTGGCAGCAAGCAGTTCGAATGCGGTCACCAAGAAGACGGGCTGACGAATCTCCAGGCCGCCCTGCACGGACTTGGCGGACATTACGGCGCGGACAATGGCGCCGCCCAGAGCTTCACGTTCACGATCATCTGGTTTCTGACGCGCGCGGACCGTCACGACGACGCCATGGACTGGGTCGGGAGATTGAACGCCCACTCCTTGCGCGATGCCACAAGTGGGGGCCGCGCTAAGTTGAGAGCATTGGCTCGAACCGTGCCTTGTGCCGATGCGCTGGACGTCGAACGTGATGAGTGAGCCTGCCCCGTTCTTGTTATTCCCACACTTGCATCTCGTCGGCTCTTATGGTAGCGTCGGCCTAGGTTTAATTTGGCTTCTTATTTTTTCAACATATCATATAATAAATGCCAAGCCTTGGAAGCATCATTTTCCATAATTTATAATTAACCGAGATAATAAAGGAATCTTCAAGCATGCCAAGTGATGCTCTTGATTTATCAATGGTTCGGATCGATGGCCACGGCAAGGTAATTTTTGACGACCCTCGTTTCTTGTCTTTCCTCGAAAGGACGCGCGTAAATGGCCCGGCCACAGCAAAGTCGTCCAATGACAGATGCTCAAATGGAAGCTGTAACGGATCCACGAATAAGGCTTTTTGCAGAAACAATCGGCAATGCGACAACTCTAGCAACGGCGCCTTTTGTCAGTTCCCGAAAGAACAAGAAAAATGACTGATTTATTCGCAGACAAGAACGGGTATTCTGAGGAAGTTCTCGCTGAGGCTTTCAACCCTAGGTCCTTAGAATTAATTATCTTGCCTACCGAAAAATGTAATTTTAGATGCACATACTGCTATGAAGATTTCGCAATTGGAAAAATGCGAAAGCCAGTTCAACGTGGAATTGTCTCATTAATAAATAATCGCGCCCCATCCCTAGACTCCCTGAGATTAAGTTGGTTCGGAGGAGAGCCGTTATTAGCCATAGATGTAGTTAAGGAAATTTCATCAACCGCTATGGATATCTGCCATGACTATGGCGTAAATTTTGGCGGGGGAATGACCACAAACGGGTACTTGCTTGATCATAAAACGCTTAAAGGTTTATGCTCTCTCAAACAAAATCACTTCCAGATTACTTTAGATGGTAGTCGGAATGAGCACGATTTATCAAGGTTACGTGCTGATGGTCGTGGGACTTTTGATAAAATATGGGAAAATCTATGCGCAGCGCGCATTTCTGACTTGGACTTCCATATACTTATTCGCATCCATGTCTCACCGAGCAATCTGTCATCCGTACAGTCTTTAATTAAAGATATAAACGAAAAATTTAGCGACGACTCTCGGTTCTCCGTTCATTTTCATAGAGTTTCCGACCTTGGTGGACCTAACTCCGGAGAGATAGCAGTTTTGTCGATGGCTGACTATCGCGCGGAACTCACAAAACTCAAGAGTAACTTAAACCTTCACTCTGATTCCGAAATCGAGCTTGCTAGCAAAGGGATTTGCTACGCCGCCAAGGTCAACTCTCTACTTGTAAGAGCCAACGGGAGACTAGGGAAATGCACAGTCGCCTTGAGTGACCCACGCAATGATATCGGACATATCAACGAAGATGGGTCGATTTCTGTCGATAACGAAAGGCTCAGGCTTTGGTTAAATGGCTTCACAGATTTAAATGACGATGCACTTGGATGCCCATTGTCTAACTTGACACTCCGAACAGGCGTTGGCGCTAACCTAGGGAGACTTAAGTCTAGTCCGAAGGTAATCGAATCTAAATTAGTAGAGGCGCATAAATGAGTATCAGTGGATTCTCCCCAAAAGAGGTGACCTTGCTACCCTCTGGAATGCCGAAATATGAAGGCGACATGGATGTCTTTACACGCAGGATATCCAAAACTCAAGATAGATCAATTCAAAAATCCAATTCCAACTGCACCAATGGATCTGCATGTTCAAATGGAGGTTGCGGATCAAGCACAAATAGCAGCATCTGTAACAATGAGAGGTGCAAGGGTTCCACAAACGAATATGGCTGTGCCAATGACACATGCCACTATCAGCAAGAGCGATAGCAATCATCCCTCTGTTTTTGAAAAATGGCGAATCACATGTCAGCATCTAGAAGACAATTTATGACAGGGGCGGCAGCCCTTCTGGGATCGGTAATACTAGTTGAGGGCGCAGCAGCTGCCGAAGCAATGAACAGTGCGTTAAAGAGAGAAGTAGGACGCCCTATCCATGCTTCTGTATACTCTATAGATCAAAGTATTGTTATTGATGAGGTTTTGATTGATGCCAAATCAAAGTATTCACCTTTCTCTGTACGATCACCCAGGCCTGATGTCGGTGAATTATCGATAAAGCTTACGCCCATCAATGAAGCAGACATTGAAGTTGTTATTATTTCACCACAAAACGGTGAGCCAAGAATCGTTCATCGGTCAACCGTGTTGGAGCAAGCAATGCTTTCAATTCCATCACTAGGTATTTCGCTACTTGTTGGGTTCATGCGATAATTGGGCTCTCTCGCGTTTCCTGTGGAATCAGCCTGGTCCAGCAGCCGCCGGAACCAGCCATGGATTGCGCGGCAGATGCCTGAGCTTGGCGCACAGCAGGTAGGCGATGGCGATCAGGTTGTCCGTGGTCGCATCGGAAGGTGTCAACCTTTTCCAGACAAATTGTTCTGTTTTCCTATGTAACGACGTCAGGCATGGTGTCCTCCACGGCGGGTAGTTGGGGCTTGAAGGCGCCGGAGCGGGCCAGCAGGGCTTGGGCCGATTCCGGTAGCCCGTCAAGCGGATTGATGCAGACCTGGGCCGGCGGTCGTGCAGCCTTGGGCGTGCCGTGGACGTAGCGCTCCGGGTGCTCGGCATAGTGAGCATCCAGAGCGTCCTGACGCGTGCGCCAGACGGCCTCGACGCGCCCGTGGAATACGTCAGCAGGGCTGTACATCGACAAGCCCTGGTGTGGCCGTTGGTGGTAATCCTCGAAGAACCGGGCCAGCCAATGGCGTGCCTGCACGGCGTCGGCGAAGCGCCCGGGATAGCCGGGTGAATACTTCAGCGTCTTGAAGTGACTTTCGCTGTGCGGGTTGTCATTGCTCACCCGGGGGCGTGAGTAGCTGGGTTCCACACCCAGTTCCTTCAGAAAATCCCGGAAGCCGTGCGCGGTCATCGGTGCGCCCCGATCCTGATGCACGATCAGGGTGTCTGGTTCGATGCCATGGCGCGTCAGGGCGTGGCGGAACAGGTGACGTGCCAAGCCGGCATTTTCCTTGCGCGAGACCATCCAGCCCACGACGTGGCGGCTGTACAGGTCGAGGATGACGTACAGGCACAAGAACACGCCCGTGATCAGGGTAGGCAGCTTGGTGATGTCCCACGTCCACACCTCATGCGGTGCGCGTGCCTCCAGATGCGGCACGACATGGCGCTGGGGCGGGCGCTGCGCGCGGCGTTCACGGGATTCACCGGTAAGGCGCAGCAAACGGTACAGGGTTGATGGCGAGGCAATGACCGTGCCTTCGTTCAACAGATGGGCGTGTATCTGCCGGGGCGGCTGATCGCAAAAGCGCTCCGAGTGCAGCAGCGCCAGTGCCTGTTCGCGCTCAGCCGGTGACAGGGCACGCCCCGGTCCACTGCGGCCGTGCCGCTGGGTGCGCCGGTCGGGGTAGGCGCGCGCTCGTGAGATGCCCAGAGCCTGCATCGCGCGTCCTTTGGGGACATGGACGGGGCGTTGCTCAAGCAGCGTCATGGCGTGCTCTCCTTGGCATCCAGCTCCACCAGCGCCATGAGTTTTTTTTGGAGCTCCACCAGCGATTCGGCGATGCGAACGCGCTTGTGCAACTTCTCGTTCTCGCGCTTGAGGGTGGCCAGTTCGCGCTCTGCCGACGTGGCCGGCTTGCGACCGCCCATCTTGGGTTGCAAACCTTCCAGTCCGTGCTCGCGCAGTTCACGACGCCACTGGGACAGCTGTGCCGCATACAAGCCCTGGCGCCGCAGCCACGCTCCCTTGTCGCCATGCCCGAGCTGTTCGAATTCGAACAGCCGCTGCTTCTCTGCGCCACTGAACCGGCGTCGGGTGCGCTTTTCCAGCCGCGCGTCCGGCTCAACTTCCAGCGCCGTACTCAAGGATTTTTCCATAGTCACGCTCCTCTTGAACCGCCCTGAATGTTATAGATGAAAAACTGTCAGGTCTGTCTGGGATGAGGTTGACACATAGGGCATAGCCCTTGGCGCGCGCCTTGGCCGCCTGGATCTGCGCGTTCATGGCCTCGACGAAGCCGTTGCTCAAGCCGCTGCGGAAGTGCTCGAGGATCCCATCCCTGTGCGCCCGCAATGTGGCGCCCAGTCGCTTGAACGCCGGCAGCCGGGAACGGCGTGCCCAGCTGATCCAGCGATCCAGTGCAGGGCCGGCCTCGTCAAACGACGGCCGTGTTGCGTACAGGTCACGCAGCGCCTCCTTCAATCGCCAGGCGCGGGCTGTCTTCAGGCCGCTGCGCTGCAACCAATGCATGGCGCAGATCTGCTTGTAATTCCAGCGCTTGGAGTCCTTGAGCAGCGCCCAGCGGCTGTTCTTCAGGTCCGGCTCGGTCTTGGCCTCCGCCCGCCGCACCTGATCCAGTGCCTGGCTGGCCAGCGCGACGACGTGGAATGGATCAAAGCTCAGGCGTGCTTGCGGGCAGTGCGTGGCCGCACCCGACTGAAACGCCTTGGACATGTCCATGCTCACATCGCTGATGGCCTCGGCATCACCCCCGTGCGCCTTCAGGTCGACGGCAAAGGCCTCAAAGGTCGCCGCGTTGCGCCCGGGCGTGGCAAACACCAGCCTCCTCTTGTCCGCATCGTGGAACAGCGTGACGTACTGCTGACCGCGCCGGCTGCTGGTCTCGTCCACACCGATCCGCGTGACCGCGCTGTAGTCCTCCCGCGCACGCGCCTGATGAACGTGATGGCGCAGCAGTCGCCAGATGCGATCGTCCGACACGCCCACCAGCCGCGCCACGTGTGCCACCGGCATGGCTTGGCACAGCGCAATCACGAACGCCTCCATCAGCAGCGAAAAGCCCGAGCCGGTACGCGACCATGGCGGCTGAACCTGGCCGGTCTTGCCGCAGACCGAACAGGCCACCCGGGGCAGCCTGGCCTCGATGTAGGCCTTGAACTGGAAGAAGTGCAGGTGCTGCCAGCGGCGTGCGATGCGGTCATGGATCGGCTGATCCGGCGCACCGCATCCCGGGCAGGACAAGCGGTTGGCCTGGCACTCGACCTGAAAGTGGATGGCGCCTTCCGCCTGCCGGAAGTCGAACCCGGTGACGGCCCAAGGTGGGGTCAGGCCCAGAGCCTGCGTGAAGAGAGTTTCCATGCCAACAGGCTGCATCACCTCGCCGCCTCAGGCAACATCGGTTCCACACGGATCGCGATTGATCCTCAAACAAAATGGCTTTGATAAAGTGTAAAGACTGCGCAAACGACGTATCCGACTCTGCAGCGGCCTGCCCGCGCTGCGGCGCGCCCGTGCCCGTGGCACCGGACCCAAATCGGACGTCCTGCCCGCATTGCTCGACGCGTTTCCACAAGTCCGCCTCCGTCTGCCCGGGCTGCAACGCGGTGAAGGGCTACGTGACCAATCAGTTCGGTGTGCTGGGCGTGCCCGGCACGGTGTTCTTCGGCATCGTGCTGCCGCTGGCAGTGGCGATTTTCTTGTATCTGGCGATTCCTTCGGTGGGGGGATGGGCGGCGCTGCTCATGGCGATTTCGGTGATCTTTTCGATCTACCGGCTGGCAACCGGCCCCCGCTGGTATCACCGGCGTTGATCACTGGAAGCCTTCGGAGGCATGGCACTGCCGACCCCTCAACGTCGCCGATCCAGCCACACCCCCAGCCCTTGGGCGTTGAGTTCGATATCCATCCCGATGGTATCGCGCACCGCGTCCGGCGTCAGGCCGCTGTGTGCAACGGCGCGGGGGACATAGAGTTCATCGAGTGCGGCCACGAGGGCGGCGTGGCGGTCGGGCGCATCGGCCAGGGCAAGCGCACGTTCGACCATCGCATCGATCAGTTCGATCAACACGGCGGCATGTTTTTGCGCATCGCCGATGCGGCCGAAATGGGTAAGGAGCAGATTTTCCGGATGCAGGTCGGCGAGGCGTTGCACCGAGGTTTTCAGGGGCTCGGGATCAAATTGCACCGGTGAGGTGGTGGGGAACAGGAAGATGCCGGCGGGTGTGTCCAGTTCGCGGTAGGAGATGCCGAAAGTGTCGCCGGTGAATACGCTGCGGCTGGTCTCATCCCACAGGCAAAAGTGGTGCAGGGCGTGGCCGGGCGTATCCAGGCAGACGAGTTTGCGGCCCGCAAGGTCAACAATGTGGCCGTCGTGGGCAATGTCCACGCGTTGCGCGGGAACAGGCACGATGGTGCCGTAGCTGCGCCCCATTTCTTCTTCGCCATAGACGGCGGTGGCACCGGCGATGAGTTTGGTCGGGTCGATCATGTGCTGCGCACCGCGCGGATGCACCACCACGCGCGCGTTCGGCAGGTGCAGCAGCAGTGCGCCTGCGCCGCCGGCATGATCCAGATGCACGTGGGTAAGGATCAGCCAGTCGATGTCCGCCAGCGTGAGGCCAGTCTGGGATACCGCCGCCAGCATCGCGGGTACGGCGAGCGAGGTGCCGCAGTCCAGGAACGCGCCGCGGCCGTTTTCGACGATCAGGTAGGCGGCATCGAAGCGCGGCCGGTGGAAGCCGGTGTCGATGACGTGGATGCCGTAGTCCATGGTGCCGTCCTCCTGCCGCACGATGCGTCCCTCACGCGCGCCGGAACAGGCGCGCGCGCAGCGGCAGCGCGATCGTGCCGGTAAAGATGAACGCGCCGTAGGCCATCAGTGCGGCCAGCACCTGTTTCCAGATCGGGCCGGCGTCGGGCATGCTGTGGCGGTAGCCCCAGAGCATCGCGCCGATGCTGAGCGCGAGCGAGAGGGCCAGCGCCGCCAGGTCGAATACGCGCCGCCGCCCGCCCGCCGTTTCGCGCGGGAACAGCACAAACAGCATGCCCATGATGAAGAAGGTGGGCAGGAACAGGATCAGGCTGAGGAACTGCACGGCGGACTCCGTTGGCGATCAGTCTTCGGAAAAGCGCGACAGCGCGGCAGCGAGTTCTTCCGGTGCCACGGCTTCGCCGAGGGTCTCGCCGTCGAGGAGCGCGGCGCGCGGATCGGCCTTGAGCGCGGCCACGCGCTGGCCGGCATCGCGCGGCGAGGCGTAGCCCGGGCTTTGCAGGAGCAGGCGGCCGTCGGCGTCGAGCAGCTTGAAGAAAAAGCGCCCGTCGGCTTCGCGGTACTGCTTGAACAGCGGCGGCTTCGGGGCCTCGATGCTGGCGGCGTCCGCCTGCCGCGCGTCGGCGAGCCGGACGAACGGGCGCAGCCCGACCGCTTCGCGCAGCGCTTCCAGCAGCGGCGCGGCGACCGCGCGGGCTTTCTTCGCGCCGGCCTGGAGGATGTCCTCGATGTCCGCCGGGCGCGCGATCAGGGCCTCGTAGCGTTCGCGCAGCGGTGCGACCTGTGCGTCGATGGTCTGGAACAGCCGTGCCTTGGCCTCGCCCCAGGAAAGGCCGGCGCTGAGCGCGGCACGATAGGCGACGGTGTCCTCGGCCTCGGAAAACGCCTGGTACAGCGTGGCCAGCGCGTTGGAGTCCGGGTCTTTCGGCTCGCCCGGCGCGCGCGAGTCGGTGAGGATGCGCGCGATGGCGTCCTTCAGCCGCCGCGCACCGCCTGCGAACAGCGGAATGGTGTTGTCGTAGCTCTTGGACATCTTGCGCCCGTCCAGACCGGGCAGGACGGCGACGTCTTCCTCGATCTGCGCCTCGGGCAGCACGAAAAACTCGCGCCCGCCGCCGAACAGGTGGTTGAAGCGTGCCCCCACGTCGCGCGCCATCTCGATGTGCTGCACCTGGTCGCGCCCGACCGGAACCTTGTGGGCGTTGAACATCAGGATGTCGGCGGCCATCAGGACGGGATAGCAATAGAGCCCCATGGTGATGCCCGAATCCGGGTCTTCGCCCGCGGCCACATTGGCATCCACCGAGGCCTTGTAGGCGTGGGCGCGATTCATCAGGCCCTTGGCGGTGACGCAGGTGAGCAGCCAGGTCAGTTCGGGGATCTGCGGAATGTCGGACTGGCGGTAGAAAGTCACCCGCTCCGGATCGAGCCCCGCGGCCAGCCAGGTCGCGGCGATTTCCAGGCGCGAACGCTCGATCCGGGCCGGATCGTCGCACTTGATCAGGGCGTGGTAGTCGGCCAGGAAGTAGAAGGCGTCCACGTCCGGGTCGAGGCTGGCCGCCACCGCCGGGCGGATCGCGCCGACGTAGTTGCCAAGGTGCGGGGTGCCGGTGGTGGTGATGCCGGTCAGGACGCGGGTCTGGCTCATGGAATCGCTGCGGTTCCGGGGTGGGAATCGCGCAGTGTAGCAACGCGACTGCGGCGCGCGCCCGCGCACCCTGTCATGCTCGCCGCCGGTGCGGGTTCAGGGATGGAGCATGACAAGGGGCAGGCGTTGGCGGGCGGGGCTGCTCCTGCTCGGGGCAATCTGGCTGGGCAGCGCGGCATGGCAGGTGTTCAAGCCCCTGCCTGAAGGCGTCGGCATCGCCTTCCCGTGGCGGGCCGTGCCCGAGGCGAGCTTTCTGGCCGATCGCACCTTCGCCGATGCCGAAGGCGCGCGCCACAGCGAACAGCAGATCTTCGACGCGGCGTTTTCGATGATCGACCAGGCGCGACGGCTGATCGTGCTCGACATGTTCCTGTTCAACGATTTCGCCGGTGCCGGCGGCGCGGTGCTGCGCCCCCTGAGCGAGGAGCTGACCCAGGCGCTGCTGGATCGCATGGCGCAGGTGCCGGGCCTGCGCGTGGTGGTCATCACCGATCCGATCAACACCGTGTATGGCGCGCTGCGCTCGCCGCATCTGGCGCGGCTCGACGCGGCCGGCGCGACCGTGGTGGTCACCGATCTTGCCCGCCTGCGCGCCTCCAATCCGCTCTGGTCCGGGCCGTGGGCGCTGTGCTGCGCCTGGGCCGGCAATTCGACCGATGCGGGCTGGCTGCCCGATCCCTTCGGCAGCGCGCCGATCACCCTGCGCAGCTGGCTGGCGCTGCCGAACTTCCGCGCCAACCACCGCAAGACCCTGGTCGTGGACCGCGAGGACGGCTGGGAGGCGCTGGTGACCTCGGGCAATCCGCACGACGCCAGCAGCGCGCACGGCAACGTGGCGCTGCGGTTTTCCGGCGAGGCGGCGGGCGACCTGATCGCCAGCGAAGTCGCGGCGGCGGAGTTTTCCGGCGTACGGCTCGACGGACTGCCGCCGCCCGCGCCGGTTGCGCCGCTCGACGGACCGCAGCTGCGCGTCCTGACCGAAAGCGCGATTCGCGAGGCGGTGCTGGAAACCCTCGCCGCCGCGCGGCCGGGCGAGCGCGTGGAGCTGGCAATGTTCTACCTCTCGCACCGCGCCGTGATCGCCGCGCTCGAGGCCGCGCAGGCGCGCGGCGTGGCCCTGCGCGTGCTGCTTGACCCCAACGAGGATGCCTTCGGGCGCAAGAAGAACGGCGTGCCCAATCGCCAAGTGGCGACCGAGCTGGTCGCCGCCGGCGTCGCGGTGCGCTGGTGCGATACCCACGGCGAGCAGTGCCACGCCAAGCTGCTGCTGCATCGCGGCGCGCGTGAAGCCACGCTGATTGCGGGGTCGGCCAACCTCACCCGCCGCAACCTCGATGATTTCAACCTCGAAACCAGCGTGCAGCTCGCCGCGCCGATCGATCACCCCGCGATGCGCGATGCCGCGGACTGGTTCAATGAAGCCTGGTCCAACCCGCCCGGACGCCGCTTCAGCGTCGACCACGCCCGCTACGCGGATGGCTCGACCTGGCGCAGGCTCTGGTACCGCATCGGCGAGGCGGCGGGGCTGTCGACCTGGTGAGGTGAACCCGCATCGCCTGCGGTTCCGGGCAATCCTTTCACCGCGGGCGCGGGCCACCGGCGCACGCCGGCCCGTGCGAACGGGCATCCGTGCCGTGGTACGGCGCGGGAAGCGCGAAGCGTGGAGACGGCTCGTGCCGCGGATTTGCCCGCAGACGCGGCCCGCCGCCGCAGCACGGTGACCACGGCGGCATCCGGGCTGGCACGGTCTGCCTCCCTTTTCCGAATACAGGATTACCCCGCCCGTGCGGATTCAGCCTGGAGGATTGCCATGTTCACGTTTGCCCGCATTGTCGCCGTGCTGGCGGCCTTTTTCAGCTGCTCCGCCCTGGCCGGGGAGTTCACCTGGCACGGCTCGCTGGAGGACGCCGGCGAGCCGGCCGTTGGCCAGTACGACTTCCGCATCCAGCTGTTTTCCGCCGAACAGGACGGCATCCGGCTGAGCGAGCCGCTGGAACTGCTGGGTGTGGAAGTTGCCGCCGGCAGCTTTTCCGCCGATCTGGAGCTGGCCGGCGGTACCGCCGAGCAGGGCGGCTGGCTGGAAGTGGCGGTGCGCAGTAGCGGTGAAAAGGCGTATCGCGCGCTCCCCGGGCGCAGCAAGCTGGCGCTGGAGGCGACGGCCGGCGCCTGCTGGAATCTTTCCGGCAACGCCGGCGTGCTCGCCGGGGATTTTCTCGGCACCACCGATGTCGCCGCGTTGCAATTTCGCGTCGGCAACCAGCGCGCACTGCAAATTGTTCCTGCTTCCATTCCCAACCTGATCGGCGGCTACGCGGGCAATCTGACCGGCAGCGTATACGGAGCAAGCATCGCCGGCGGCGGTTCGAGCGGTTCGATCAACCAGGTGCACGGCAGCTACGGCAGCATCGGCGGTGGTCAGGGGAACCGGGTCGATGCCTCCTGGGGGACCGTCGCCGGTGGGCGCCACAATCTCGCCGCCGGTCCGGTCGACTCGACCGTGAGCGGCGGTTCCAGCAACCATGCCAGCGGCCAGACCAGCGCCGTCGGCGGCGGTTTCGACAACATCGCCAGCGGCCTGCTGGGAACCATCGCTGGGGGCATGGGCAACCGCGCCGGCGGCGAGTCGTCCACCATCGGCGGCGGCAACGAACACGTGGCATCCGGCCTGGGTGCCAGCGTCGGCGGTGGCTACAAGAACACCGCCAGCGGCTCCTCGTCCGTGGTCGCTGGCGGTGCCGACAATTTTGCGACGGGCAACTGGTCCACCGTTGCCGGCGGCATCGGCAACCGGGCGACCGTGTCCTATTCGAGCGCGGCCGGGGGCAACAACAACCTTGCCAGCGGCAACTCCGCGCACGTGGCCGGGGGCAGCAACAATATCGCCAGTGGCTCCCACGCCCAGGTCCAGGGTGGCAGGAACAACCTGGCCGGCGGTGCCTATTCGAC
>JRYL01000855.1_pt1 | contig 36108 bp, 33 predicted proteins | sample 235391 | NCBI WGS metagenome assembly JRYL01 (sample SAMN03074223, study PRJNA261481) | activated sludge metagenome | biome: Wastewater Treatment Plant; feature: Wastewater; material: Activated sludge; isolation source: activated biomass of a wastewater treatment plant treating wastewater from... ...
AATTCATTTTAGCCAGTTTGTATGTGGTTGGGTTGCTTTCCTGTCCGAAAATGGAAATCTTGCCTTTTCGGTGTTCGTGCATTTCTATAAAACGTTCACTTTGCACAAACATTCCGCCACTACCACAAGCTCCGTCATACACTCGCTTTTCAGCTTCAGGGGCTAACATTTCCACCAACAGTTTTACAATACTTTGAGGTGTATAGAACTGTCCGCCTTTTTTGCCTTCGGCATCGGCAAATTGTCCCAAGAAATATTCAAAGACAAATCCTAAAACATCTTTTCCCTTTCCGCTTCCGTTTTTGGTTAGTGTGATAGAACCAATTAAATCTATTAATTCACCTAATCGTTGTTTGTCCAAAGCAGGTCGGGCATAATCTTTGGGCAAAACACCTTTTAATGATGGATTATCTTTTTCAATNNGGTAATTTGGCTCTTCCTTGCAACCATTTCCAACGGGCTTGCGGCGGTACATAGAAAATCTTATCAGCCGTATATTCATCTTTGTCTTCAGGATCAGCACCTGTTTCTGCTTCGATGAATTTCAAATGCTCATAGTGTTCATCAAAAGCATCGGATATATATTTCAAGAAAATCAGCCCCAATACAACGTGTTTATATTCAGCTGCGTCCATATTGTTTCTCAACTTATCAGCAGCTTGCCAAAGGGTCTTTTCTAATTGTAATGTATCGGTCATTATTTTAAATTCAAAATTACAGATTGCATTTTACAGTAAACTATTTATTTTCAATTGATTTTAGTGTGAAGCAAATTTGGACAAAATAGACTGTTTTACAAATGTAGCTTATAAATGATATTAAGCAAATGCTGAAAGAGAAAAAGAAGTTCATTGAAGGATGGATCAGGTACGGCGAGAACAAAATCAACACAAGGAGAGGTATAATCGGTTCGATATTCCCTGAAAAATTGGAGTTTGGTGGAATTACTCCAAAATAAAAACAGGAAAAGCGATTGTGATAATCACTTCTCCTGTTTAGTAGCGAAGACGGGAATTGAACCCGTGACCTCAGGGTTATGAATCCTGCGCTCTAACCATCTGAGCTACCTCGCCAATGTTTTTTTTCGGAGTGCAAATATAGAATCTTATTTGGATATCGTCAAAATTAAATGTGAAATTGTTATGCTCAATTATGATCGAAAGAAAAAACTGAAATCAGCAGTGATTTCAAAGCCTGTCGGATGAACAATTTAATTCTTTTCGATATTGGATCAGCGACTCTAATTGAATGCAAATGCATATCTTACTGAATATCTTTAAAACATATTCAAAAAATGTTTGCTTGTTTGAGGGTATTTTATATATTGCGGCCAATTAACAATATATGGCGAGAGTAAAGTTTCAATCTGAGTTTGTGATCAATTCATCACCCTCGTTGCTTTATAATTATATTTCGAATCCGTCCGGATTATCGGAATGGTTTGCCGACAATGTGAATTCAAGAGGAGATAAATACACTTTTATTTGGGATGGCGAAGAGGAAGTCGCTTTTTTGATGAAAAGCAAACAGGATTCTTATGTTCGTTTTCAGTGGGAAGACGACGAGGATACCAAATACTTCTTTGAACTCAATATAATCGAAGACGATCTCACAGGCGATGTCGCGCTGATTGTTACCGATTTTGCAGAAGATGACGAAATAGAGGAATCAAAACTGCTTTGGGAAAGTCAGATCGATGACCTGAAAAAAGTGCTCGGTTCGTAGTAAGTGCAGCTGACAGGGTTTCACTGTCAGTTGATTCATCAAATTTATTGAAATAAACGTCCGTCAATTCATATTGGGGTCAGCAGGCGTATTCAGCCAAATCAGATGTTCGCCGCCCAATTTTCTCATCTGCTGTTTCCAAAGATTGTTGCGCCATTCACCAAAAACATCGACCATTTCATTGACGATAATCCATGCATTGTCGTCAACTTCGGTCTGAAGCTGGTTTTCGCCCCAACCGCTGTATCCGAGATAAAATCGGATTTCATTGTGACAAATCAGCCCGCGATTGATCGACTGTCTGATGTCGTCATAATTCCCTGACCAGTACAGATTTTCGAATATATGCTCNNCAGATCGGGGCGTTTGTGAACATAGTAAAGATTGTCGGTATTGACCGGCCCGCCCTCATAAACCGGAGAATCAGATTTCAATTCCGAAACATAGCTGTTCAGCATCTGGTTTGTGGGTTTATTGAGTATGAAACCTATTGAGCCGGCCTCGTTGTGATCAACCAAAAGAACCACTGTTCGATTAAATGTATAATCAAAAAGTGCGGGCTGTGCAATCAGCAAATTTCCTTTTGTAATCGTATTTATTTGCACTACTTTTGAGTTGAAATTAGGCTTCTACTGATAAAGATAAAAAAAAAATTGAATGAAACAAGACCTGAGCGACAAAAGAAGAGATTATAAAATATCTGAGATTGATTTCAATTCAATTCTGCCAAATCCGGTTGAATTGTTTAAAAAGTGGTATGAGGAAACCCAAGATTCAAATCTGATCCTTGAACCGAATGCCATGAATGTTTCGGCAATCGGTGAAGACGGTTTCCCGAGAAACAGAGTGGTTTTGCTGAAGGAATTCAACGATGAAGGTTTTGTTTTTTACACCAATTATGAGAGCCAGAAGGGAAAAGCGATCCATTCAAATCCAAATGTCTGTCTTTCATTTTTTTGGGACAGACTGGAAAGACAGGTGATTATAAAAGGTGTTGCGGAAAAAATAAGTCAGCAGCAGTCAGCAGAATATTTCGGCAAAAGACCATTTGAAAGTCAGATCGGCGCAATGGTGTCGCATCAGAGCAGTGTAATCGGTGCGGATACCGATTTGATGGCAGAGGCGCACCGGCTTGAGAAAGAATTTGAAGGAAAACAGGTTCCAAAACCCGATTATTGGGGCGGATTTCTGGTCAGACCGGTTGAGATTGAATTTTGGCAGGGAAGACCAAGCCGGCTTCACGACCGCCTGAGATACAGACTTAAAAACAACAGTTGGATTACTGAAAGACTGGCTCCTTAAAATAAAAAATCCTCCCGATTTGGGAGGATTCCTTTTTTGTTTAATCTCTGTGAGATTATTTTTTCTTGTCAACAGCTTTTGCCAATTCTGAACCTGCTTTAAATTTAGCAACGGTTTTAGCAGCAATTTTCATGGTTGCACCTGTTTGAGGGTTTCTTCCTGATCTTGCTTTTCTTTTAGATGTAGAGAAAGTTCCAAATCCAACCAAAGAAATTTTGTCTCCTTTTTTCAGGGTTTTGGTTACATTGTCTGTGAATGAATCCAAAGCTTTCTTAGCAGCAGCTTTAGTGATTCCTGCGTCTGCGGCCATTGCGCTGATTAAATCATTTTTGTTCATAATTTTTAAGATTTTATTAATTAAATATTCAACGCAAATATAGCTGAATCCCTGACTCACACAAGCTTTGAGCCAATAAAATTGCAATTTTGTTGAAAAAACGGCTGATTTTGTTAATAACCACAGTCAAAAACCTATAATTTTCAGACTGTTAGTCAATCTTCCATCCGTTTTTGTCATGCAGTCCGTTGATGAAATCTGTTGAATTCATCCTCTTTTTTCCTTCAGGCTGCAATTCTTCCACCTTATAATTTCCGTTTTTCAGCCGAATGATCATACTGTTTCCTTCAAAATCGATGGTTTTGTGCCGTTCATCCGGATTTGAAATTTTTTCAAATTTCCCTTTGAAAATTTTAATCATTTTTGATTCGCCGTCTTTTTCAATCATCGTCCAGGCAGCCGGATAGGGACTCAGCCCTCTGATCAGATTATGGATTTTCTCAATCGGCTGATCCCAGTCGATCCGACAGTCTTCTCTGAAAATTTTTGGCGCCGGTTTTAATGTTTCAACTGTCTGCTGCGGTTTGGGACTGATCGAATCATTTTCCAATCCGTCCAGCGTTTTGATGATCAGTTTTTTTCCGATTTCTGCAAGTTTGTCGTGCAATTCACCGGAATTTTCATCCGGCCCGATTTCAACCGTATCGGTCAGCAGTATATTGCCGGTATCAATTTTATCATCGATCAGAAAAGTGGTTACGCCGCTTTCTTTTTCGCCGTTGATGATCGCCCAATTGATCGGTGCAGCACCCCGATATTGCGGAAGCAGCGAAGCATGCAGATTGAAAGTTCCTTTTTTTGGAATCTTCCAGACTTCTGCCGGCAGCATTCTGAAGGCGACCACAGCAAATGCATCTGCGTTCAGCGATTCAAGCTCGGAAATAAATTCGGGATCTTTCAGTTTTTCGGGCTGAAGCAGTTTCAAATCTTTTTCAATCGCCAGTTTTGCAACTGCAGAACGGCTGATTTTCTGTCCTCTTCCGGCCGGTTTGTCAGCCACACTGACCACAGCGGCCACCTGATGACTGCTCTCCAGAATTTCTTCCAGACAGATGGCTGCAAATTCGGGCGTACCCATAAAAACTACTTTCATCCGATGATTTTAACTGCAAAAATAACCGATTTTAACCGATGCGGCCAATACTTATATTCTTTTGTAGGAATCTATTCCTGTATTTGCAATCATCCCTTCGTCAATCAGTTTTTCGACCGCTTCGGTAATGGTTTCTTTTTTGAATTTCAGAAAATGATCGATGATTTCTGTGATCGTTTTTGACTCATCGCCCATAAAATCAAGGATATCACGGCCCTTTATTTCTTCGGTTTTATTCAAACACAAATCGCACTGTCCGCATTTTTCTTTTGGATTTTCGCCAAAATATCTGAGAATCAGTTTTTCGCGACAGACATCTTTTTGAGTTGCATAATAAATGATGTCCTGAAGTCTTTTCCAACGGACGATCTGATATTTTTCAAATTCTTTCCAAAGTATATTTTTGATATAATCCGATTCTCTCGGTCTTTTGAATTTTACGGTCAGCACATCGTTCCGACGATAATAAATATAACCCGAATCGCTCATTTTCTGAAGCTGCTTTTTGATTTTTCCGCTGGTCTTCTGAAGTTCCGAAGCGATACCGAATTCGGAAATCCGTTGTTCATCGGTCATGATTCCGGGATATTTTCTGACCAGGATTTCAAGAATTCGGTATTGGATTGATTTCGAAAAACGAACGCTTTTCGGATTTGAATAAACCCTGACAACACTGTGTGCAGAACGGTCTTTGAGCGAGATGACCTCTTTTCTTTCAAGGAAACTCAGAACTTTTTCGGTTTTCTTTTTGTCCAGATTGAATCTTCTGACAAATTCGAAATAATCCAATTCCCTTCTTTCAATCGGTCTTTCATTTTCACCGATTTCAAAGAAATTATAAAATGATTTTTCAATTTGTTCAAATTCCTTTCGGTTGGGCAGAGATGCCTTGAAAATCGCTTCCATATCTTCAATTTCATGCGGCTGCACAAAAAGAATCGCCTCAGAATGTTTTCCGTCTCTTCCTGCTCTTCCGGCTTCCTGCACATAGGCTTCAAGACTTTCGGGCAGATTCAGATGGATGACCGTCCGGACATCCGGTTTGTCGATTCCCATTCCGAATGCATTGGTCGAAACCATGATCTGATCAGTACTTTCGGTCCAGATCTGCTGTCTTTTTGTTTTTTCTTCTTTTGGGAGTTTTGCATGAAAATACTGTGCATTGAAACCTGCTTCTGCCAAAAATCTGGCCACTTCAAAAGTCTGTTTTCTGCTTCTTACAAATACGATTCCCGGCCCGGGCAGTCTCTTGAGCCGATGAACCAGATCGTCCAATTCGTTTTGTGAATAGATCACTTTATAGGCAAGATTCTCTCTTTTCAGTGATTTTTTAAAAACCTGAGCGTCTTTCATTTCGAGTGCAGAAATAATTTCATCTGCAGTCTGAGCCGGAGCGGTTGCGGTCAGTGCGAGTACATTGACATTCGGGAAAAGTTCCCTTACCAAATTGATTTTCAGATAAGACGGTCTGAAGTCAAAACCCCATTGGGAAATACAGTGTGCTTCATCCACCGCAATCAATCGGATCGGCAGGTTTTGGATGACTTCTCTGAAAAATCTGCTCTGAAGTCTTTCGGGTGCGATATACAGCAGTCTGATTTCACCCAAGGCACATCGGGTGACGGTCAGTGCGATTTCGTCTCTGTTCAGCTGCGAGCTGATTGCCGCTGCCGGAATTCCTCTTGTATTCAGATTTTGGATCTGGTCCTGCATCAGCGCGATCAGCGGTGAAATCACCAGCGTGATTCCGTCCAGGACCATTGCAGGCAGCTGATAGCAGATTGATTTTCCGCCGCCGGTGGGTAAAATAGCCAGTGTATCATTTCCGGCCAAAACAGAATCTATGATTTCTTTTTGCGGATGAAGGAATTCGGAATAACCCCAATATTTCTTCAGTATCTCTTCCGGTATTCGCAAATCGCAGTGTTTGTGTAAAAATACAAAACGATTTTGACTTGGATTAATTGTATTTGGAATTGGGTGTTAAATTTATTTCAGCAGTCAGCAGGGAAACTATTCCCTGCTTTCCGCCAAACTCTCTAAAAACGGTTGGTTAGATTTTTCGGAATTCTCGGATAGAAATTAGAATGCATATCCGAACTGTGATTTCAAATTCCACTGCGAAAATACCACCGCTTTGGCTCAATTGCAAGTGCTGTATTTATCGTTTTATTGAAAATGATAAATGAAAAACGTGTTTTATACTTTTGATTTTCAGTCTGTTTTCTCCTGCCCGTCCAATTGTTTGATAAATGCGGAAGGAGTGATTGAAGTAACCGATTTGAAGATCATTGAGAACTTATTCTGTGAAGAAAAACCTGCTTCTTCTGCCAAAGTTGCGATTTTATATTTTTTGTAAACGGGATTGTTGATCAGTTTGAGAATGATGTATTCAATCCTTAACTCATTGATATAGTTGTTAAAATCTTTCCCTTTGTGTTTGTTGATGCAAAACGAAAGATATTTGTTGTTGGTTTTGCAGTAGGCAGCCAACCACGATAGGGATACATCGCTTTTTGTATATAGTTTTGATTCTTCAAATTTTTCAAGATAACTCAAAATCTTTTCTTCAGATTCTGCCGACATTATGTTATCATCAGCCTGATTTTCAGAATGTCTTTTGGTCTGTTTTGCAATTTTTTCTGCTTCTGATTTTTTCAGTTCTTCAATGTACTGTTTGAATCTTTGAATCTCTTTTTTCTTCTTGTTTCTGTAGAAAATCATAAAAACCAGACCCGCCAGTAAAACCAGTGAACCGCCAACAAGGGCATAATTTTTTAATTTTTGATTTTTGGAATTTTTCAGATTTTCCTGAGAGAGTTCACTAAAACTGTAATCGAGAAATGAATCTTTTTGTTTTTTGATTTCATTGGTGATTGAATCACGTTTTGAATAAGCCGTTTTCAGCAGATTGACTTCATTTGCCGCCTGATAGTATTCGATTTTTGCATCCCAGAACGCTTTCCGGACTTCAAGATATTCGGAACCTTTTAGGGTTTTTTCGGCAAGATCGAGATTTTCTTTTGCCAACTCCAGCCGGTTTGTTTTCGAATAGGCCTGAGCCATACCGACATAACTCATTCCTTTTATGTAATTATCGGGCATATCACCCCACAAATCCAAAACTTTCTGAAATTCGGTAATCGCTTTTTCATATTCATCCAAACCCAGAAAAGCCTGACCTTTGAACTGGTGATTTTGTGCGATCAGTAGAGTATCCGTCACAGATTCTTCAAAATATTCAGCTGCTTTGTCAAAATGAATGATGGCTTCACGAAAATTTCCGCTCTCTGATTTTCCCATCGCTTTTTCCTGTTCGAGCAGTCCGAGTGTGACATCTGCACGTTTTGGGTCATCAATTTTTTTTGCGGTTTCAATCGCCCGGTTCACATATTTTTCAGATTCGTTGTAGAGCGACAATGATCGGTGCTGCGAAGCCAGAAATCCCAAAATCCGGGTTTTCCAAACGTAATCATTTGACTTTTCAAGTGTTTTATCAGCTCTTTTGGCATAGTCGATCGCTTTTTTCAAATCTCCCGCCTGTTCATATAGTGAAGCACTGAGCATCAGACTTTTTGCCTTAAAAAGATCTGTTTCGGAAATATTGTAGAGCGAATCTGCAATTTCCAAAGCCCTGTTGAAATCCTTTTGCGAAATCTCAACATACACTTTGTTATAAACTGCGTTGTATTTTTCCGGATCCTGTGCTTTCAGAACAACAGAAAAAATAAATACAGCCAGAAAAAGAAAAATTGATCTTTGCAATTCTTTTACAGTTCTAATAGTTAAGCTGATTCAAAAGTATTGATTAATTCAGCGTCGACAAAATTTATAATCAATCAGTTATTGATGAAAATTGATTATTTGAAGAATTAATTCATAAAAAAAGACCGCAACAATGACGGTCATTAATTTTTTGTGATTTGAATTTATTTTTGGGTAATTCTGATATCGACCCTTCTGTTTTGCGCACGGCATTCGTCTGTGTCGTTTGCTTCACACACAAAATGATTTGCACCGTAACCTTCACTTGCAACTCTTGCAGAATCAACTCCACCGTCGGTCAGCATTTTTGCAACGCTTGCAGCTCTTTCGCCAGAAACTCTCATATTCACATCTTCAGCACCTGTGTTGTCTGTATAACCGCCCATTTTGACTTTGATGTCAGGAAAAGCTTTCAAAAGTGAAATGATATTTGCAATCTGAGCTTTTGAATTTGCGGTCAGTTCTGCCTTTCCGGTTTCGAAATAAACTCTGTCAAGCGTTACCCAACCCTGGGTTTTGTCATCGCTCACCTTAAATTCGGGATTGTTCATCATTCCGAAAAGTTTGTTCTCGGTACTGTTTTCGCCAACGGTCATTTTTGTTCCGTCGGGCAGTGTGATGTCGGTATTTGCTCCCACATTGTAAATAAAGTTTCCGTTTTCGTCCAGATTTGAACCGGTTTGTCCTTCATTTTCCTGAGCGGCAACAGGTGTTTCCGTTGCTGTATTGTCAACTGCATACTCACCTTTTCTTTCGCATTTGCAGGCAGTCAGAACAAAAGCGCCGCCAAGCAGTACGGCTGTCAATCCTTTTTGTAATTTCATAATCAATTAATTTCTGTTTTAAGATTTAGATTTTTAATTTAGTGGTTATTAATCCACTGCAATTAATTTCGGGTCGAAGTTAATAGAAACAATCAAAAAAGAAAAAATATATTTGCTCAAATTTAATTATCACCAAAAATGAAATTTCCAAGAACCCATACTTTAAAAGAAATTGCACAAATCATCGGTTCAGAATTTGTCGGTCCCGAAGATTTTCCGGTCGAAGGAATCAATGAAATCCATGTGGTTGAGCCGGGCGATATTGTATTTGTTGATCATCCCAAATATTATGACACCGCGCTGAACAGTGCTGCAACAGTTGTTTTGATCAATAAAAAAGTTGATTGTCCGGAAGGAAAAGCTTTGCTGATTTCTGACGATCCGTTTCGTGATTTTGTAAAAATCGGTCAGCAGTTCAAATCTTTTCAGCCTTCAAATCAGATGATTTCACCTACTGCAAAAATTGGTGAAGGGACTGTTCTGCAGCCCAATGTTTTTATCGGTCATAATGTAATTATCGGAAAAAACTGTCTGATTCATGCCAATGTGAGCATCGGCAACGATTCTGTGATCGGCGACAATGTGATCATCCATTCGGGTACTGTGCTGGGCGGTGATGCATTTTATTACAAAAAAAGAGAAACCGGTTTTGACAGACTGAAATCTGTGGGCAATGTGGTGCTGGAAGACCATGTTGAAATCGGTGCCAACTGCACCATCGACCGGGGTGTGACCGCATCAACCACGATTGGCGAAGGAACAAAAATCGACAATATGGTTCAGGTGGGACACGACACTATTATTGGAAAAAAATGTCTGATTGCTTCTCAATGCGGAATTGCAGGCTGTACTGTTGTGGGTGATGAAGTTACACTTTGGGGTCAGGTCGGTGTGAAAAGCGGAATCAGCATCGGCGACAAAGCTGTGGTGATGGCACAATCGGGTGTCGGAAACAATCTGGAAGGCGGAAAATCCTATTTCGGCTCGCCTGCAGAAGATGTCAGACTGATGTACAAACAGATGGCGGCAACCAAGATTCTCGCCAATGAATTCATCAACAAAAAGAAAAAGGATTAATTCAAATTAAAAAGCGACTTTCCAAATTTAGAATTATTAAAGACGAACTAATCAGCCTAAATTTTGTACTTTTGTAACCCGCAAAAAAAGAGTTAAACAAAAAATTAAGAACAATGAACATCAAACCAAATACGGAGATTCACGCAAATGTGCAGCAGACAGAGACAGTAAAGGAAAGATTGGGCAAACATATACTGGCAGACGGTTATCCGCTGGTGATGGACATGGTCAAATCACACGGTTCTTATATTCACGACGATGACGGAACCGAATATGTGGACATGTTCAGCATGTTTGCTTCGGCTTCGATCGGATACAATCATCCGTATTTGCTGAAACATATCGATCTGCTTGGAAAAATGGCAGTCAACAAACCGACGGTTTCCGATGTTTATTCAAAAGAATTTGCAGATTTTGTAGATACTTTTGCAAGAGTGGCAATGCCAAAAGAACTGCAGTATGCATTCTTTGTTGCCGGCGGTGCACTCGCAGTTGAAAATGCATTGAAGGCTTCTTTTGACTGGAAAACCAGAAAGAATCTTGAAAAAGGAATTCAGAAAGAAGCAGGAAAAGTCATTCACTTCAAACAGGCATTTCACGGACGTTCGGGTTATACACTGAGTCTGACCAATACTTCGGATCCGAGAAAATATATGTATTTCCCAAAATTTGACTGGCCGAGAATCATCAATCCGAAACTTCATTTTCCGCTGAACGAAGAAAGTCTGGCAAAAACAATCGAAGTTGAAAAACAGGCGATTCAGCAGATCAATGATGCCCTCAAAAACAATCCCGACGAAATCGCATGTCTGATTATAGAAACCATTCAGGCTGAAGGCGGCGACAATTTCTTCAGAAACGAATTCCACAAAGAACTGAGAAGAATTTGTGATGAAAATGAAATTCTGATGATTTATGATGAAGTTCAGGCGGGAATGGGAATTACCGGCAAAATGTGGGCTTATCAGAATTATGATGTAATTCCTGATATCATCGCTTTCGGAAAGAAAACCCAGGTTTGCGGAATCCTTGCCAACAAAGAAAAACTCGATCAGATACCAAATAACGTATTCAAAGAATCAAGCCGACTGAATTCTACTTTTGGCGGAAACTTTATCGACATGATTCGTTTCAGACTGATTCTTGAAGTGATCGAACAGGAAAATCTGCTTGACAATGTGAATACACAGGGCGATTTCCTGAAATCTGAACTGGAAAAACTTCAGTCAAATTCAAACAAGATTTCAAACGTAAGAGGAATGGGGCTGTTTATTTCATTTGATCTGCCGACCGGCGAGGAAAGAGATGCATTTGTCAAAAAAGCATTTGAAAATAAACTGATTTTACTTTCTTGCGGCGATCAGTCTGTAAGATTCAGACCGCATCTGAATGTGAAAAGAGCTGACATCGAAAAAACAATCGAGATTCTGACCAGAATTGCAGCTGAATAATCAGATTTTAAGATAAATTAAAAACCGGTTCAATTGAGCCGGTTTTTTTGTGTTATAATTTTCTGACTCGCCCTATAGGGTTGGTGAAAAGTCAGAAAAATTCTCAAATGAATATTTTTCAATTAATGTGAACCCACCGGTTCCAATCCGGGAATCTGAATGTGAAGAATATTATTTTCCCACTGTTCAAGTGATTTCAATGCCTTTGCCTTGTAATCTTCGGTTTCGGCTTTCATTTTTCTGAACAGAACTTTGTAATGATCCACTCCATCCAGTAGTGAATTTTTGAAATTTTCAAAATATCTGATTTGCTTGGCTGACATTTCGTCTATGCTTTTCCCGATTTCTTTTTTGAGATGATCCACATACATTTCCAATTCGTTGATAAACATATTTTCTCTTTTCAGCGAATTCAGAATTGTGGTTCTGCCATAAATATGATCGATCATTTCTTTTAATGAAAATACACCCGAGAAATAAGCCAGATTGGGCCCCGGGCAAATTGCAACCGCTCTGAGCTGTTTCTTTTTCAGTGCATTGTTGACAATCACAGCCGGAATCGCAAGACCTTCACAAAGACATTCTTTTTCAAGAATCTTTTCAACTTTTTTGTCAAATTTTTCTTTTGATAATTGCTGTTCCTCCAACTGTTTCAGTTTCAAATCCTGATATTGTCTGGAAGCTGTACAGATGCTTTTTTCAGTAAATTCTGTATTGAATTCAAGATATTTTTTCAGACACGGACTGCCCGGTCTTTTCTTTTCAACTCTTTCGTTCAAAAGCTTTTGTGATGAAGTATTCCTGAAATTATTAAAAGGCACACCCAAAGGCGAAGCATCGCTAAGATAATAATCTTCTTTTTTTGCATTTGCCAGCTGATTGAGCGTTTCCTCATCCACATTGGTTGCTTCGGGTACCAGCAGAAATGGACTTCCCCAACCGGTTGAATCGACTTTGAAATATTCGATCAGGAAATTGCTTTCGTTTGCAGTTCCGATTCCACCCTGAACCGTAATTTTCATTTCCGGAATTTCTTCAAACGGATGATAATTCTTTTGGACCAATGACTGATTTGCAATTTCAAAAAGCTCTGCAGCCAAAGTTTCTTTCTGGTTTTTAAATTCTTCCAGGATTGTTCCGAGCAGTTTTCCGTCGGTTGCAAACGCATGACCGCCACAGTTCAGACCCGATTCAATTCTGAATTCTGAAATCATCAGACCTTTTTTTGCAAGCATTTTTCCCTGAATGGCAGCCGATCTGTAATCGCTGACTTTCAGAATGATTTTCTTTTTGACAAATCCTTTTTCGTCCGGATAGAAATCTGCAAACTGTTCAAAATATGCATACAGTCTTGGATTCAGGCCTGCGCTCAAAACAATGGATGAATTCAGTTCGCTGTTTGCATATCCTCTCAATGCCGCCATCGCATCATTGTAAATTTCGGGCAGCTGATTTCCGGCTTTGTCAAACTGAGGATTGTCCACCTTTGCCATGATGTTGACATCGATCGAACCGCATCTCATTGCGGCTTTCAGTTCCTGCTGAATTTTTGATTTTTTTGAATCATCGGTTTCGGACAACATCCACAGATATTTTTGTTTGATCGGAGAAGCATCCGGCAGCAGCAGAAAATATTTTGAAAGTTCCGAATCTTCATCAAAATTCTGTGATTTGATTTCTTCAAATTTCTGCTGAACCATTCGGTTGACCAAATTCAGATAATCGGTAATCCGTCTTGCTCTGAAGTCTTCGTCCTTTTTTCCGATCGGTGTATATTCAAGACCCAGTTCGCCATAATAAAATTCTCTCAGCTGTTCGATCACGATATCGTCAACGATAGAAATCACCGAATCAATACCGAAATGAGCAACTTTGACCGGCGTGTCGATCGTAAATCCGATTCCCATAACCGGAATATGAAAAGAGTGGAAGTCCCGATTTTTCATAAAAATAATTTATTCTGTTTTGAATTTCTTGTCAAATCAGGATTCGGATTTTGGCCGTTTCAACTGATTTCGGCTCAAAGATAGTTGATTGAAAAACAGTAAAAGACCCAAATGTATTTTATTTGAAAGATTTAAGAAAAATTTATGAAAGTGAAATTTGTTATTTTTTGATTTTCGAATTCAGATATTCAATAATCAGTCGGGTGGAATTGGGTTTGCTTTGGATATAATTGAAAGCCGCTTTTCCTCTTTCTGTTCTCAGCAGTTCGTCTTTGATCATCGAATTCATTTTTTCGGAAAATTCATTGTAATCCTTAAAATTAAGTGCACCGCCGCTTTCAATCAGTTCGATTGCTTCAAAATAATCCTGATAAACCGGACCAAAAATTACGGGCACACCAAACACAGCCGGCTCGATCGTATTGTGAACACCTGTTTTTGTGAACCCGCCGCCCACATACGAAATATCGGCATAGGCATAAATCTTTGTCAGCATTCCGATCGTGTCAACAATCAGAACATCGGCATCAGAAAGCTGATTTTCGTCGGTCTGACTGTAGATCGAAGTTTTCTTTTTGATCTGATCGGCAAGTTGTCTGATCTGTTTTTCATTGATATTATGCGGCGCAAAAACCACTTTCCATTCGTCCGGAAGCTGCTCATTGATGAATCTGATTAATAGATTCTCATCATCCGGCCAGCTGCTGCCGACCACGATCAGTTTTGAATCTCCTTTGAATTTTTCAATAAATTCAAGTTTCGGATGAGATTCCAAAATCTCTTTGACCCGGTCAAAACGGGTGTCGCCCGAGACGGTTACCTGATCGATCTGAATCGATTTCAGCAGTTCTTTTGAATCTTCGTCCTGAACAAAAAAGTGTGAAATCCGTTTGATGATTTTTTTGAACCATCCGCCATAACCGCTCAAAAACAGACTGTCTTTTTTGATAACCGCAGAAATGACAATCACCGGAATTTTTGATTTCTGAAGCTGATTCAGCAAATTGTACCAATATTCATATTTAACCAAAATCAAAATTTCGGGATGAAGCGCACGGATCAGTTTTTTTGAATTTGAAATTGTATCGATCGGCAGATAAAAAATATAATCTGCGCCTTTGTAATCCTTCTGAACTTCATAACCCGAAGGCGAAAAAAAACTCACCGCAAGTTTGTGATTCGGATAATCGGTTTTGATCCTTTCCATCACCGGCCGGCCCTGTTCAAATTCGCCCAAAGAAGAACAGTGAATCCAGATGATGCGATCATTTTTTGAAACCGATTTCAGCATTTTTGATTCCCAGTTGCGGCGGCCTTCCGAAAACAGTTTTGCCTTCGGATTGAAGGCAGATGCGATTGAAACCGCAGTTCCGTATATTGAAATGAGTAAGGTGTACAGATATTGCATTGGGAATTTATTCTTTTTTGTACAGCATTTTTTTTAGTTCTTCGGTTGTGATGCAAATATCGAAACCTTTGTCCAGCAAATCTTTGATAAGAATTTTGTCACCCGTCCATATTTTATGACCGGTATGGAAATGAAGTGAAACAAAAGGCGCATCGTCAATATCAATGTCGTAGGTAAGTTCAATGGATTTACGTTTATTTTCCATTGAAACGCTCTCTAAATTGATGACTGAAATTTTTGCTGAAAGTTCATTCAATTCTTTCTGAATGTAGTTTTTGGTTTTTCCTGTATAGAGCATTATTTCTGAAAGATGTTCTTCTACTTCTTCAAAAAGATAGTCGGGTGCAAGAAATTGAATTTTACTTTTTGTTTTGAGGATTTTTGAAATTGTTCCTTTGGGATTGTAAAGTCCACTGATAAGAATATTACTGTCGGCTATAACTATCATAATCCAACCCCATTTCTTTAAACATTCTTTTTGTAATGCTTTTGTTCACTTTTTTTGATAATTTCATAATTGCTTCATCGATTTCCTCTTCAGTATAATCTACAATTTTCCTTTTGGGAACGCGTTCTATATCCATTCCCATTTTTTTGGCAACGTTCAGAAGCAAATCCAAATCTTCTTTTTTGGCTTTCTTTACTATCAGGGTCTCCATACCGAAAGATTTATATTCACAAAGATAGTCAAAAACCCATAAATCTTTTACCATTTATACTGATTCACTACATTTGCTCAAAATTTGTTTAGCAATGCGTAAATTACAAATGGTTGATTTGGGGGCACAGTACCGAAAAATCAAAAATGATATAGATGAATCGATTCAGTCAGTGATTGATTCGTGTGCATTCATCAACGGACCTGAAGTGAAAAATTTTCAGGCCGAATTGGAAGAATATCTGAATGTAAAAAATGTGATTCCATGCGGAAACGGGACAGATGCGCTTCAGATCGCACTGATGGCGCTGGATCTGAAACCCGGCGACGAAGTGATCACTGCAGATTTTACATTTGCTGCTACCGTTGAGGTGATTCATCTTCTCGGTTTGAAATCAGTTCTGGTTGATGTGGATTACGATACTTTCCTGATCGATCCGGATCAGATCAGAAAGGCAATTACACCAAAAACAAAAGCGATCATTCCGGTTCATCTTTTTGGTCAGTGCGCCAATATGGATGAGATCATGAAGATTGCAAACGAACACAATCTTTTTGTGGTGGAAGATACCGCACAGGCAATCGGAGCAGATTACAAAGGAAACAAGGCGGGCACCATCGGACATATCGGTGCGACTTCGTTTTTTCCGTCAAAAAATCTGGGATGCTACGGTGACGGCGGCGCGCTCTTTACCAATGACGATGCGCTTGCACACCGTTTGAGAGGAATTGTCAACCACGGTATGTACAAGAGATATTATCATGACGAAATCGGAGTCAACTCAAGACTGGACAGCATTCAGGCGGCCATACTGAGGGTGAAACTTCCGCATTTGAATGAATACAGTTCAGCGAGAAGAAAAGCAGCTGAATATTACAATCAGGCGTTTGCAGGAATTTCTGAATTGAAAATACCGGGTATGGCGGCTGATTCAAACCATGTATTCCATCAGTACACACTGAGAGTAACCAACGGAAAAAGAAATGAGCTGAAAGGATTTTTGGAATCAAAAGGAATTCCGGCGATGATTTATTACCCGGTTCCTTTGAGAAAACAAAAAGCTTATGATACCGGCGGTTATCACGATGAGGATTTTCCAAATACCAACAAACTGATTGACGAAGTTTTGTCGCTGCCGATGCATACCGAGTTGGATGATGAGCAGTTGGAATTTATCACATCTTCGGTTAAAGAATTTTTTAATTAATCATAACCCTTCAAGGGTTTCAAACCCTTGAAGGGTTAAACAGTTCAAATGAAAGTTCAATTTATATCAGTTATGATTTTTCTTTCCGGTTTTGTTTTCGGACAGAAAGAACTTTGCCGTACCGATATAATGAACGGACAGGAATTAACCGATGAAAATAAAATTGATTCTTATCTGAAATACAATTTCTCAGATTTATGGTTGCAGACCGATGAACAATTTGTTTATGGAATCATTGGAGAAGAATATGAGAAAATTTCAATCAAAATAATAAGTGTTTCAAAAAATTTATCGCAGCCCAATGAATACTATGTTTACGGGAAATCAATGGTAGAGGCAAATGTTTGTGAATTTGTCGGTAAAATTTCAATTACAAAAATTCAGGAAGCAAAAAATCAGCGTTTTGGTGTGGATGATGAATACAAAGGAAAAACCGATAAACAAGGATTTTTGACTGCCGAGTATGAGTTTTATGAAAATAACAAACAGTCGCATTCCGGAGTTTTTAAGGGACAACTTCAAACCAAATGGTATCTGACGGATAGCGCAATGAAATACAATGATTTGGATTCGGTGTCTGACGGATATTTTAACAATGCTTTTGTCGGAATCTGGAAAATGTATAATTCAAAACTTGAAAAGATTTGTCATTGGGGAGATTACAGAGTGCCGAATGTGGATTGTGATTTTGACATTGGCACAGCTGAATTTAATGTTGACGCAGAAAAATATTCAGGAAAAGGTTGGCTAGATGTTATATTAAAAAATAGAATGCCACACGGAGGAGAAGTTATTCAAAACAAATCTGACGAACCTGTAAAACATTGGTGGGAATAATTAATTGAAAAAATACAGCATTTTTAAAGCGCCCAACTTTGTTAGGTATTTCTTTTTGTCAATATCTCAGAAAATGATAATTTCATCTGCTTGATTTCTTAAATTCATATATTTACCATGTTAAAAATGCAGGTAAATACCTTTAAACAATGGTTATGAAAAAAGTTTTTATTATTTTACTCCTTACTCTTCCGCTTTTTGGATTTTCGCAACAATCAGAATTAGACGTTCAACTTCTGGAAGTCAATGTCGGGCCCGGCTCTAAACCTGTTGGTTTTTATGAATTTCAGGAGGATGTGTTTTTTACCGCCAATGATGGGGTCAATGGCNNAGTGCATTTAATGACAGTAATAGAGACTGGTGTTTGGTCGGAACAGAATTTTTTCTATTTTCAACTTTAGACAATGGTTTTTGGAAAAGTGATGGAACTGAAGCGGGAACGGTAAGGTTATTTACAAAGGCTACTCCTCAATTCATAAGCTATTATGTCGAACTTAATTCAATGATATATTTTGCTTATGATGACGATGTTCACGGCGTTGAACTATGGAAGACCGATGGAACTCCGGAGGGTACGGTATTGGTAAAAGATATCAATCAAGGTTCTGCTAAGGGAATCTATTCAAAGATGATCAACTTTAAAGGTCACCTTTATTTTTTTGCAAATGACGGTACACATGGAACGGAGTTGTGGAGAAGTGACGGCACCGCCTCCGGTACTTATATGTTAAAAGATATAAATCAAGGCCAGGCAGATGGTGCTGTAATTTCAGGTGATTTCCTGGTGACTAATGATTATCTTTTCTTCTATGGGTTCACAAACGGGTTTGGTCGGGAATTATGGGTGACTGACGGTGCTGAAGTGGGAACGCGGATGGTAAAAGATATTAATCCGGGAGGATTAAGTTCCACAGAATCAGGAACGGGTTTATTGGGCGCAGCCGGAAATGGATTTATTCTATTCAGAGCTATGGATAGTCAGAATTCAATAGGAAAATTATGGATTTCTGACGGAACTGAGAATGGGACCAAGTTGGTGTATGATTTTGCCGGCGGTTTTGGAATTGAACCCCTTTGGTACATGCCTTTCGGAATAGTTGAATTTAACGGTAAATTCTATTTTGAGGCAGATGGAGGAGACTTGGTCTATAAATTATGGGTTTCAGACGGGACAACAGAAGGAACTTATCAGTATACGGATATGAATCCGGGTCATGATGAATATTATGACAAGCCCGCAATTTATAATGGGAGCATGTACTTTATTGAACATAATATCAGAAAAAATATTTATATAACCGAAGGTTTGGATGTACGCATATTTCTTAATTGGCCGACTCAGGATAATGTGTTTGAATTTTTGCCGTTAGATGACAAAATTTACCTTTCCGCCCGTCAGGATTCCTATTTTGATGGAGAACTAATGACATGTAAGGAAGGTAACCAGGATTTGAGAGTAATGAGAATTAATACCACATTCAACAGTAACTCGGCTCATTTTTATAATTTCGATGAAAAAGTTATATTTTTTGCCAACAGTGATGGAATAAGGAAATTGCATATTACTGATGGGACCCCGGAAGGAACGCACATCATCAAAAAAGATCCTGACTTTGGCATCGATCAGAATCATGATGCACGGTTATACCGTGTGGGAGAAAATTTATTTTTTGCGAGTAACGCCAACCAGCCAAAACTGGTGAAGACAGACGGAACTCCCGAAGGTACTGGTCTTTTATTGGACGCATCAGAAGGAGCTCCGCCTATAATAGGTCTCCAAAACTATGGGAAACATAATGGGATTTTCTACTTCAATGCCCGACATAGTGGGACGCCACTTGATTTATTCAGGTCAGACGGCACGCCGGAAGGAACCTACAGAGTTAAAAACCTGTCAGGGTCTCCCGATATAGATTCTTTTATCTTAAGTTATGAAGAATGGAACGGCTATCTTTATTTCTCAGGCGGCTTGGATGATAAAGTATATCCATACCAGACTGGTACCTATGGAATTTGGAGAACTGACGGAACTGAAGCAGGAACAGAATTTGTGATACAGGTGCCGGATGCCGGATTGTTTGATTCCGGGCCAACGTCGTTGAGAGCAGTAAATGATAAGCTGTTTTTTGTGAAAAGGGAATATGATCAGGCCAGTTACGGACCGTCAACCGTATATGTGACTGATGGTACCCAACAAAATATACTGAAACTATGGGGATGGGACGGTAATGTAATTGACAGTTACAAAGCTTATGCAAATTTAGTCAGATTTGGGGACAAGGTGTTTTTCAGCTCCCGAACTCCTCAGGGAATGTCAGGATTCGAAACCATTATTGTTTCTGACGGAACTGTCCTAGGCACTCACCCTATCGATACAAATTTGGGATTCAACGGGATTCGTCATGTGACCAAATGTGGGAATTCTGTTTATTTTCTTGTCGCGCCCAGCGGTGGGATAGATAATGGAGATATTTGGAAGACAGACGGAACGCCTGAGAATACAACTCAGATCACTAATTATGTAGTTGACAGAGTGTCAGGAATTTCCTGTTATAAGGGAAAATTGGTTTTTGTAGAATCATTTGCATATAGAGACCAGTTCGGGGTTTCTTCCGATTCGGGAGTGTTTTATGTGAAAGTGACAACTGAGGATGGATATGATATAAATAATTATGAAGGACTAAAAAGTATTTTTGCAGGTGAAGAAGAAAATCTGTATTTTACTATATATAACAGAAAACGCGGTAATGAGCTATACGGAGTCGATGCCTCTTTGGTTTTGAGTACCGATGAAATCAATGAAGCTCTTGATAAAGATTCAGCAGATATCCTTTTATTTCCAAATCCCGCTGAAAATGAAGTCAATCTGAAAACTGCCGACAATTCCAAAATTCGGCAGATTCAGGTTTACGATCTTACAGGAAGACTAAATGAAATTATTCTAAGGAATTCTGAAGAAATCCAAATAAATCTCGTCAACTACAAATCGGGTATCTATATCCTGAAAATAAAAACTGATAAAAATGCAGTATCGAAAAAGTTGATTGTGAAATAAAGATATTTATTATAAACCCGGGTGAGGTTTCTAATCCTACTCCGAATTTGATTCAAAATACATAGTATCGAAGAACTGATGGTGTTTTATAAAGTTGATGGGATTCAGGTTTAATGAAATGCTTGAAATTGGAATTTTATAGAAGCAGGTTAAAAAATCTATAATCCTTATAAAATCTATTGATAAAACTTATCTTTGAAACCCTTAAAAAATTAAAGTCTTGAACAAAAAAATCTTAGTCACAGGCGGACTCGGCTACATCGGATCACACACGGTGGTTGCATTGCAGCAATCCGGTTATGAAGTGGTCATCATCGATGATTTGTCAAATTCAGAACTTTTTGTATTGGACAGAATTTCTGAAATCACCGGGATCCAGCCTGATTTTCATCCGATCGATTTGAAGGAAACCGAGGCGGTCAATGATTTTTTTGAAACTGCCAAAATTGACGGTGTCATCCATTTTGCAGCACACAAAGCGGTGGGAGAAAGCGTTGAAAAACCGCTGATGTATTTCAGAAACAATATTCTGGGACTGGTCAATGTGCTGGAAGCAATGAAGAAAAATTCGATCGACAATTTTATATTCAGTTCATCCTGTACGGTTTATGGTCAGGCTGACAAGATGCCAATCGATGAAAACGCTCCGATCAAAAAAGCAGAATCGCCTTATGCAAAGACCAAACAGATGGGTGAGGAGATACTCGAAGATTTTGTAAGCGCGTATGACAAAAATGTGATTTCGCTTCGGTATTTCAATCCGGTGGGCGCACATCCTTCTGCGCTGATCGGCGAACTGCCGAAAGGAATTCCAAACAATCTGGTTCCTTTTGTGACCCAGACGGCAGCCGGAATCAGAGAACAGCTTTCTGTTTTTGGAGATGATTATCCGACCCGCGACGGAACCGCCATCCGTGATTATATCTATGTCTGCGATCTGGCAGATGCGCATGTAAAAGCTTTGAACCGTCTGCTTGAGAAGAAAAACAGTGAACCGCTTGAGGTGTTCAATCTCGGCACCGGCGTAGGTTCAACGGTTTTGGAAGTGATCAAAACTTTTGAAAAAGTCAACGGACTCAATTTAAATTACAGAATTGTCGGCAGAAGGGCAGGTGATATCACAGAAGCTTTTGCAGACAACCGAAAAGCGGCCCGGGAATTGGGCTGGGAACCAAAAACCTCACTTGACGAAAGCATGAGAACTGCCTGGGAATGGCAGAAGACGCTTTGATTGATTTTCAAAAACTTTCACCGATTCTGCTTAACTTTGGCTAAACCGCAACTGAGGTTGGTCAAATCCAAATAAAATTATGAAAGTCAGAATTGTTACCATTGGCGATGAAATCCTGTTTGGCCAGATCTTTCCGAAAAACCAAAATTTAAATGAAATTATTTAGATATCTGTTTTGTGTGGTTATGTTTATGTGTTTTTTAATTCCTGTTCTCAAATTAGGCGGAATTGAAGTTTCTGCATTAAAAAATTTGTTTGGTGCATTTTTTTATGAGAGACTCTTTTTTGGATATATTGGTGGAAATATAATTCTATCTCTTTGGATTTTATTCTGTTCCAAATTTAAGAAAAAGGAAAAAGAACATTATGTGTTTATGATGTTTTCTCTTCCTCTTTATAACATATATTTAATCTTAAAAAAATTATAAAATGACCAAAACTTTTGAAGAACTGAAACTCTATACCTTTGACCGGATAAAAGATGAATTTATTGGTGAAATCGGAACTGATAAAAGGATGAAATACGAACAGGAATTGCAGCTTGAAGTCTTGGGAGAATTGATCCGTAAAATTCGACTTGAAAGAAATCTGACTCAGGAAGAATTGGGGAAATTGATTGGTGTGCAAAGAGCTCAGATTTCCAAACTTGAGAACAATACAACAAATGTAACTCTGGAAACAATCCTGAAAGTTTTTGGCGCATTAAAAGCCAGAGTGAACTTCAGTGTTGAACTTTTAAATAAAGATTTACAGATTGCGGAATAGAAAGATTGGGAGAAAACCACGAAAATTGATTTTCAAAAACATTCACCGATTCTGCTTAACTTTGGCTAAACCGCAACTGAGATTGGTCAAATCCAAATAAAATTATGAAAGTCAGAATTGTTACCATTGGCGATGAAATCCTTTTTGGACAGATTGTAGATTCAAATTCGGCATTTATTGCACAGCAGCTGAATCGGATCGGTCTGGAAGTCGATGAAATCATTTCAATTCATGACCGGCATACACTGATTGTTGAAAGCCTTCAGAAACTTTGTCCCGACAGCGATCTGATCATCATGACCGGCGGACTCGGTCCGACCAATGACGATCTGACCAAAAAAGCGCTTGCCGATTTTATCGGTTCCGAAATGGAAATTGACCCATCGGTTTTGGAAGAATTGGAGAAAAGATTAAAGAAAATCAATCTTCCGATGAACGGTCTGAATCACGACCAGGCGCTGCTGCCAAAAAAATCGTCTGCGCTTCATAATCCGCTTGGAACCGCGCCGGGAATCTGGACTGAATACAACAATTGTGTGATCATCAATCTGCCGGGAGTTCCTTTCGAAATGAAAAATCTGATCAAAATCGAAGTGATCCCGAGACTTCAGAAGAAATTTGACCTTCCGTTTGTGATTCATCATTTTCTGGCGATTTCAAATTTTCCCGAAAGCCAGTTGGCGATTGCAATCTCGGATTGGGAAAATCACTTGCCCGAAAATCTGCATCTTGCCTATCTGCCCGAAAGAGGAAAGGTGAAACTCAGGATTACGGGCAAAGACAATGACAAAATCAAACTTCAGAAACAAATCGATACCGAAGTTGAAAAGCTGATTCCGCTGCTTGGAAATCATCTGGATTCTTCCGTCAGCGGTGCCACCGAAGAAGTGCTTGGCAGCAAACTGAAAGAAGCCGGACTGACGATCTCCACCGCCGAAAGCTGTACCGGCGGAATGATAGCTCATCTGATCACATCCGTACCCGGAAGTTCAGGCTGGTACAAGGGTTCGGTGGTTTCCTATTCGACAGAAATCAAAGAATCACTGCTCGAAATTCCAAAAGAACTGATTGAAAAACACACGGTTGTCAGCGAAGAAGTTGCCGCAGAAATGGCAAAATCTGCAGTCAGAAAACTGAATACGGATCTCGCAGTTTCAACCACCGGTGTGGCCGGCCCGGCAAAGGGAGAGGACGGAAAGGAAGTGGGAACGGTTTGGATTGCGGTAACCGACGGAAATTCTGTTTTGACAAAAAATTATTTCTTTCCCTATCTCGAAAGAGACGATTTCATCCTTCAGGTTTCAAAACTGGCAATGCTGAAAGTGATTGAATTTATCAAAAATCATTCGAAAAAATAATTCAGCATTTGCACTTTTCACGGCTCCTTCTTTCCATATCCCGATTTCTGAACGGATAGATTTTCAGTCCGAAATAAAAATCAGCGCCATGCAGTTTTTTGTGCGGAATCAGCATCGGCAATACATTTTCACTTCCGATAATCAGCGGTCCGAATCTGAAAAATGCACCAAACTGAAGATTTTGATATTCATAAGCAGAAATCGAAAAACCGTAAGCCATTTTATGAATCGAATACAGATAGGACAGATTGATGATGTTGCTGCGCCTCAGACTGTTTTCAAAAATCGGTGTGCGCTGTATCCAGTCGAGGCTCAAATACTGTTCTGCCGAAATGCTTTTGCTGACATTGAAATGAAGCGCAGTCGGTAAACCGATTTTGAATTCGTTTGAAATCAGAGACTGTTCGGGATTACCGTATATTTCCTGACTGATAATCTGTGCAAACTGCTCCGGATTTTCAAATTCAACTTCTAACGCCGGATTGTTGGTGTACTGAAAATCATCACCGATAAACCGATGTACAAAACCGTCAAAAGTGACCGAACCGACATCGAGCAGATTCAGACCCATCTTGAAATTATAGGCCTGATCGTATTCGCCAAAATCAACCACCGCCATACCGATATCGACGCCAAAACCCTTTCCGTTCTTTTTGTATTTGTAGCGGTCATTTTCAAAATCATATCCGGTCGAATAAGCAGCTTCAACATCAAAATTTGAGACATACAGATTTTTGATATTTCGGGTTGAATCTTCAGGATCGGGAACAAATTCTCGTCTCATCAGCGCATTTTTACGGTTTTTGATTGTATAGGCATCATTTCCGGAAAGATATTTCAGATTGACGCCGACCACCCAGAAATTTTCTGAAGACTGAAAAATATCGGCAGAGAGATTCAGACCGATTTCTGTCCAGTTCATAAAAGAGGTTTCAAAAGCACCGAGATTATACAGCACCGGCTCGTCAATCTGCTGATTGGTGTATTTCAGATAATTATCGACTTTGACAATCGAAGTCTGTGTTCTGAGTTTTGAAAACAATCCGGCCGAAAAATTTCTTTCGCCCAATTTGAAATTAAACGAAAACGAAGGCCCCATCAGTTCCGAACTGAAATGAAATCCGGTTTGGTCATGATTGTAATAATCCCAGACTTTCTTTGTGTTTTCGCCGGTTATGCCGTGTTTGATATCTGCTTCTTTGACATCACCGCCGGCCAGACCGAGCAGACTTGATTTTGAAATATAACCGTAACGATTTTGAATAAAAACATCTTCTGAAATCAGATTGAGATCCCACTGATTCGGATTCAGAAACGGCTGGGTGGGAGAGATGCCAACCGCACTGATGCCGCTGTACGGGTCGTTGCTGAAGATATAAGGATCCTGTGATTTTAACCGGACAGTCAAAATCACAAAAACCGACAGTATATAGAATCGAAAAGACATATCCGCAGCCAACCTGAAATTAAAACGGTCTTTGGCTGAGATTATTTTAATTTTTTGAATTAAAAAAGCCCGAAACATTTCGGGCTTTTTGTATTTTGTAATGTTTTGAATTAATCAAAATCCTGGTTGGTGCCGACTTTTGCGCTTTGCACGTTGAGTGCTCCGTTTGTCGGAATTGAATTTCCGTTTCCAAGAACAAAGGCAACGATGGATAGATTTTGTGCGTTTGTTACAATTGACGGAAGCGGATATGTTCTTTCCCAGGACCAGACAGAACCTTCTGCTACTGCATCCTGAGGAATTGCGTCACCGTAAATATCGGTATATGCTTTCAGCAGTACGTGTTCCTGCGGAAAATCAGGGATCGGGTTCGGCATACTTGCATAATTGTATGCCGGATCGCAATTTACGATGGTTGAACCGCTGAAATAATTTGCCTGATTGTGAGACAATCCGTCTTCGATCAGATAAACCACCAGTTTTGGATTTGTAATATTGGCTGACGCAAAGCCAACTTTCACTTTCATTGTCAGGTTGTTTCCGCTCAAAGAAGAGTTGATTGACAATCCCAGCGGAGCATTTTGATTCAGGTAGGGATCAACCTGATCATGGAAAAACTGACGGTCATTCGGGCAGGGAGCCACATTTTGATTTTGATCAACTTTGACAATCCGGTTGAATTGACCTGCCGGTGCGCCTCCTGTATTGTAAAAAGCAGAACTCATCATTTCTACTGCATGTTCATATAGCCAAGGATCTGTAGGGTTTCCGGGTGTATGGATTGCAACCGGAATGATGTTCGGGCTGTAATCTGTAAGATAGTTTGTGATGGTAATCATCCTCGGACAGTATCCGCACCAGGTGCCGGTATAATCCTCAAGCAACAGCTTTTGGGTGTAGGCAGACGGGATAACATCGGTTGATGAAAAAGTCTTGACCGCACTGGTTTTTCCGTCAAAAACACCGTAAACTTCGTTGTGATCGTTGGCTTCAGTCGGAACAAAAGTGTTTCCGTTGATTTCAACACCGTTCACATAAAAAGCACTTGAAGCACTTACATCACCGTCGATACTCGACATAAGCTGAAAGCTGATTTCGCTTCCAACAGGAACTGAGCTGCTGCTCAAAATCAAATCAAGTGAGGCGTCGCCCACTTCTTCCTCCGTCCCGCAGCTGATCATCAGACCGGCGGACATAATCATTAAAATGAAAAGATGTGTTAGTTTATTTATTTTTTTCATAGAAAGAAATTCCAAATTTGCTAATTTAGCGCAAAATTAACACACAATTAATTAATTATGGCAAAAAAATTATTTTCAATCCTGCTTCTTACAGCAGCGGTTTCCTTTTCGTTCGGTCAGGAATCCCGTTTTCCGGATATGATTTTGTCCGATCTTGACGGCAACAAAGTAGATATCAAAGCACTGAGTCAGGATGGTCCGGTTGCAATTTCGTTTTGGGCAACCTGGTGCGGTCCCTGTATGCTTGAACTGAATGCGATCAACGAAGTAATCGATGACTGGGTGGAAGAGACAGGTGTCAAATTCTATGCGATTTCAATCGATGATTCAAAGACCGTCAACAGAGTGCGTCCGATGGTCAACGGAAAGGGATGGGATTTTAACATCCTGCTAGACACCAACAATGAGCTGAAAAGAATGTTGAATTTTTCAACTCCTCCTTTTTCGCTGGTTGTGAAAAACGGTGAGATCGTATATCAGCATTTGGGATACCAGCCCGGAGCCGAAGACGAGTTTTTCGAAAAAATAAAGGAGCATTCCAATTAATCAGAATTAATTTTAGAGACACATGAGAAAAATATTAGGAACACTTACGGCTGTATTTTTGGTTTCAGCAACTGCATTTGGACAGGTTGAAGTGGGAGGCGGAACTTTTTCGGGAGGAATTGAATCCACTTCGCAGTGGTACCAGTCAGATGAAGACTTGGGAATTGACCAGCCAAAAGACCCTTTCCGGTCAAATAACTACATACGGCTTGATTACAATTACGGGAAATTTTCTGCAGGCCTTCAGTACGAAGCCTATCTGCCAACAGCACTGGAAGGTTATTCGCCGCGGTTCAACGACAATAAAATTGCCACTTATTATATCAACTATAAAGGCGAACAGCTCGATATAACCGCGGGTTATTTTTACGAGCAGTTTGGCAGCGGTTTGATTCTCAGAAGCTGGGAAGACCGTCAGATCGGTATCAACAATGCAATCAAAGGGGTAAAGGTTGCCTATACGCCAAATGATTATACAACCATCAAAGCTTTGATCGGAAAAAACAGACTTGGATTTGAAACAACCGAAGGAACTTTGGGTGGATTGGACATTGAAACCAATCTGATGAGGCTGTTTAACAAAGAGAGTCTTTCCAATGCAGTGACTGCAGGATTCAGCTATGTGGGTCAGAATGAAAAATACACCGGTCCGATTGAGGATTTTCCGCAGAATTACAACAATTATTCTGCAAGACTGGGTTATTCGGGCAATTCGGGTATTTATGCAAATGCAGAATATGTTTACAAAGGAGAGCGTCCGCTGATCAGTGGGGGACAGCCTTCTGAAAAGTATTATGACGGAAATGCGTTTTTGTTCAATCTCGGATATTCAACCAAAGGTTTTGGGATCAATACTACTTTCAGAAGACTTGAAAATATGGGGATCTACGGTGAAAGAGACATGAGCGATCCGGCATTGAATTCGTACAACGAAGCCATTGTCAATTATCTGCCTGCACTCACCAAACAGCATGATTATCTTTTGACCAATATATATGTGTATCAGTCACAGCCTAACATTGATTTCAACACCCATGAGGTTGGTGAAATCGGCGGACAGGTAGATATATTCTATAATTTCAAGAAAGGAACCGCACTCGGTGGTCAGTACGGTACCAAACTGGCGGTGAATGCATCTTATTGGAACGGGCTGAATGCAAAATTTGACAATGACATGAATTACAAAACCAATTTCTTTGATTTTGGGCGTAAATTCTTTCACGATGTGAATTTTGAAATCAATAAAAAATGGACACCCAAATTTTCATCGATCATCACCTATATGCATCAGTATTATGACAAGGCGATCGTTGAAGGCGGAAACTACTCACACATCATTGCAAATGTGGTGGTCGGCGATTTTCTGTACAAATTCAATACAAACAATTCGGTTCGTTTCGAATTGCAGCATCTTCAGACAAAAAGAGACAAAAAGAATTGGGCGGCAGCACTGGTTGAGTATAATTTGAACCAAAAATGGAATTTTTACGTAGGTGACAATTACAACTACGGAAATGATGACAAAGACAAGAGGTTCCATTATTATATGGTAGGCGGAAGCTATTCCAAAGAATCTACGAGAGTTGCGGTCAATTACGGCCGTCAGCGCGGAGGACTTATATGTGTGGGCGGAGTTTGCAGGTATGTACCTGAAAATACCGGCGTTACACTTTCATTAGTAAAAACATTTTAGTAAATTTGAGGACTTAATTAAAACAACACACAAAATTACATCATTATGAAACATTTTTTTACCAAACTTCTGCTGGTTGGATTATTCCCTCTGGCAGCTTACGGCCAGACAATCGTAAGCACTACACCCGAAAACAAGAAGGCGATTTTGGAAGAATTTACCGGAATCTACTGCGTTTATTGTCCTGAAGGACATGCGATTGCTGAGCAGATTCTGAGTCAGAATCCGGGCAACGCATTTGCAATCAACATTCACCAGGGAGGTTATGCGGCACCCAGCGGCGGTGATCCTGACTTCAGAACACCCTGGGGCAATGCAATTGCAGGTCAGACAGGATTGATCGGTTATCCGGCTGCAACAGTGAACAGACACGTATTCCCGGGAAAATCACAGGGAGCTTCAGGAACCACTGCAATGAACAGAAACAACTGGAAATCAGCTGCACTTGAAATTATCGGAACACCGTCTTATCTGAATATGGCGGTTGAAGCATCAATCGATATTGACACAAGACTTTTGACTGTACATGTGGAAGCATATTATACAGGAACAAGCCCGGAATCTACAAACCTTTTGAATGTTGCGCTGCTTCAGAACAACACCAAGGGTCCTCAGACAGGCGGCGGTCAGGGTAGCAACTACAACCACATGCGCCGATTGGTGGATCTGATTACAGGACAGTGGGGTGAAACCATCAGTACCACTTCTGCAGGTTCGTTTATAGACAAAACTTATACCTATACAATTCCTGCAAACTACAACGGAATTCCGGCTATACTTCCGGATATGGAAATCGTAGTCTTTATGACAGAAACCCATCAGGAAATTATCAGCGGAAACGGAACTTTCCCTGCACTTCTTGGTCTTGAATATCAGCATGACGCAGGAATTATGGAAATCAGCAATGTGGACAGAACCTGTACAAATGAAATTGCACCGACAGTAACCATTCAAAACAATGGTGAAAACACAATTACAGAAATGGATATTGAATACAAAATCAACGGTGAGGCTCATGTATACAACTGGACCGGTTCACTGAGTTCACTTCACACAGTGACCATTGATCTTCCTGAAGTAACTTTCAATCTTCAGTCAAACAACGATTTGAATATCAAAATCCTAAACGGCGACCAGAATCCGGCAAATGACGCTATGTCAATGGAATTCCTGAGTGCTCCGGATGCTGAAACCAATAATCTGGTTTTGACCATTAACACCGACAACAAAGGAGTTCAGACAAGATGGATCATCAAAAATTCAGCAAATCAGACCATTAAGCAGGGCAACGGATACGGTAACAATCAGACTTATGAGATTGATATTGAACTTCCGGGCAACGACTGCTACAGCTTAAGAATTTTGGATACCGGAAACGATGGAGGTGCTTCAATCTCACTTGCTGACGGAAACGGAAATGTGCTGATTGAGTCTGACGGAAACTACGGCGGAGGATTTACAAAAGCATTCTCAAAAGGAGCTTTGGGTGTTAACGATCAGCAAACTGTTGAGTTAAGTGTTTATCCGAACCCGACAAGCGGAATCGTGAATTTGGTCAGCGGCAGGAACATTGACAATGTAAATGTTTATGATGTTTCAGGAAGACTGGTTAAGACTGTCAACAAGATTTCTTCAGACAAAACTGTACTGGACCTGAGCAGCCTTTCAAGCGGTACTTATATCCTGAAAATCCAGACGGGCAAGAATGTCGTTACCAAGAAAGTAATTATTAAATAAGAAATAAGATGAAAAAAATATTTTTAAGCGCAGTATTTACCCTGTTTGCAGTTACGGTATTTGCACAGAGAGAGTACAGAGTAGCTGATCTTGAAGATCATGAGTATGAAAACAATACCACTTTTGTTTTTAATGTTCACGGAACCTTTGCAGATCCCCTTGAAGAGGCAAAACTCCATTTGTTTATAACCAATGAAACCTCTCATGACATCTATATCAGAGGTCAGGTGGTTGAAATGGTGAATACCGACGGTTCGCTGGCGCAGTTCTGTATAGGCGGGCCTTCAGGAAACTGTTTCTTCCCGCTGAACACAGAATCGTTCTATCCGGTAACCGAAGGAGGAATCATGTATGCAAATTCAAATTGGGGTTTGTTTGATTACTTCATCAATCTTGATGACACCAATCTTGCACAATATACCGTAAGAATGGCTCAGACAGACGGTGCAGGAAATGAGATTGAAGGAACTGACTTCACCTTTACTTATCTGTATGATGAGGACGGAATGGGTGTAAACGATGTCCAGTCAAGATCAATCGCAGAAGTATATCCTACGGTTGCCAAAGGATTTACCAATGTGAATCTCAAAGAAGATGCAAGTGTTCAGATTCTGAATCTTGAAGGCAGAGTTGTAAAAAACCTCAGCATGAACAAAGGACAATCTCAGCTTGATTTGAACGGACTGTCAGCCGGAACCTACTGGGTGGCGTTCAAAGGCGTATCAGGTGTGAGTCACAGTATCAGAGTTTTGGTTAAATAATTCAGATTAACTTTTAATTGTAAAGACCGTCTTATGGCGGTCTTTTTTTTTGTGCCTGACTGCTGATTCTCCTCAGATTCAAATAGGGTGATTTTCCCCTTTCAATTTGGTTGCTATTCCTCTGTTTTGATCTGAATATTTGTTGAATCTTTGCAATAGAAATTTGAAACACTATTTAACCGACTGACAGGCGGCAAATGAAAATGCCGATCGAGAAAAATGAAAAACTTTTAGAAAAACGGAATTTCCTGAGAGACTTAAACTGAAAAACCAAACTAAATCAAACCAAACCAATTTAAACCAAATCAAACCAACCCAAAACCAAAGCCCAACCAACCAAGCGACTAACCCGATTAAACCAAACAGGTCCAACCAACCTAACCAGATCTTAAGTCCCTTTTTATTATTCCCTCTGCATTAAAATCCTTTGGCGTCCTGTCAAAGGATTTTAATTTTTTTTGGACAAAAAAAGCCGATCATAAAAGACCGGCTTCATATTATTTAAAAAAGGATTCCTTTTAGAATTTGTAGTCAAATCCAAGACCCAGTGAAGAAATTGATCCGTCATTGCTGATTCCTTTGTAGAAACCGTAAACATTGAACGAAGTGTTGTTCCATCCAACTCTTGGTCTGTAGTAGAAACCACCGTCACCTCCGCCGCTTCCGGCATAAATAGCGTAACCCAGATCAAGACCTCCGAAGAATCCGCCAAAATCGTATTTTGCAGTCGCTGCAATCGGAATAAATCCAAGGTCATCTCCTTTAATTTTTCCCATTCCTGTATCGAATTCCTTAGCGGTCCAATGGTCGTAACCTGCAGAAAGACCAGCTTGGAAATTCTCAGCAACTGTCCAATAGTAAGCTGCATTGATACCAAAATTGATACTGGTAAAATCGCCTGCATCACCAATCGGGAATCCGATGAATGCACCGGCTTCAAATCCGGTTGATTGAGCCTTTAATCCTGTCAGGCCGAATACGGCAATAACAGCTGATAACAAAAGTTTTTTCATGTCTAAATAATTTTAAAGTTTTAACAAAAATAAAAAGATTATTGAAACATGCAACTGATTAATGGAACTTGAGAATTCCAATTATTCACAGCTAATTAACAAATTGTTTAATATCAATCATTTAATATTTTCAAAAATTGAATACCGTAAGTTTTTTAAACTTTTTGGGGCGGACTCGTTAAATTGATCTTTAAATCTTAATTTTGCAGCATTAAATCTTTACCCAAATGAGCAATACCTACAAATCGGCAGGAGTGGACAAAGAGGAAGGTTATCAGACCGTTTCCAAAATCAAAAAGGCGGTTTCTGAAACCCACAACGAAAACGTACTGAACGGAATCGGCAGTTTTGGTGCTTTCTATCAGCTGTCGGGTTATAAAAATCCTGTGCTTGTTTCGGGAACTGACGGAGTCGGCACAAAACTCAGAATCGCACTCGATGTAAAAAAATATGACACCGTCGGCATTGACTGTTTTGCAATGTGCGCAAACGATATCCTTTGTCACGGTGCAAAACCGCTTTTCTTTCTCGATTATCTTGCCTGCGGAAAACTCGATTCCGACATTGCAGCCGAAATCGTGGGCGGAATTGCTGTGGCGTGCAAAGAAACAGGGACTGCGCTGATCGGCGGAGAAACAGCCGAAATGCCGGGTATGTATCAGATTGGTGATTATGATGTGGCAGGATTTTGTGTGGGCGTGGTCGAAAAAGATGAAATCATTGACGGTTCAAAAATCAAAGAAGATCAGTCGATTATCGGTTTGGCTTCTTCGGGTTTTCACAGCAACGGTTTTTCGCTGGTCAGAAAAATATTTCAGGATTTCAATCAGGATTTTGAAGGAAAACCGCTTTGGGAAACTTTGCTGGTTCCCACAAAACTGTATCAGAACGATATTTCAAAAATCAGTGAAAAGGTCAAACTTTCGGGTATTGCACACATCACCGGCGGCGGTCTGATCGAAAATGTTCCGCGAATTATGCCCGACGGACTTTCAGCTGTCATTGAAAAATCAAAAATCAATGTTCCGTCCGTGATGAAAGAACTGATGAGAAAAGGCGGAATAACCGAAGACGAAATGTTCGGCACCTTTAATATGGGTGTTGGAATGGTCGTTATCTGTGATCAGTCGGATGCGCAAACGGTTCTTGATTTGATTCCCGAAAGCAGTCTGATCGGAAAAGTTGAAAAAGGAGAAGAGAAAATTATTTTGAAATAATTTTAGAAAAAGATAAAATTCAAAAGCCTTGTTTCCAATGGAATAAGGCTTTTTTAATTTGATTTGATCAAACCTTTCAGCAGATTGATCTGATTTTTTGTCCGATTCAGATTTTGTTCCCGAAAACCAATATGATAATAAATGTCACCGTTCAGATAATCGGTCAAAAAACGGACAGCCTGTATATAAATTACTGTACTGGCGGCAGTATCAAGATTTTCAATTTCAGTTTTGGTCAGCTGATCTTTTAAATAAAACAGAAAACCATTTTTTAATGCTTCATAATTTTTTTGACTAAAAATTTCACCTTCCGAAGGATCGTCTTCATTTTTCAGGTTTGTGTATGATCTCGCCATATCTCCAAAATCATAAAGAATCGGACCGCACATAAAGGTATCCCAATCGATCAGCGCAATGATTTTTTCTTCCGAATTTTTGTCAAAAAGAAAATTGCTGATTTTCGGATCTGCATGAATAATCCGGGTTGGAATCTCTGTCGAAATTTTATTCCATTCATTTAAAAATTTTTGATTTGAAATGATGAATTCAATTTCCTGTTTTGAATTTTCAATTCTTAACTGTTCCGCATTTTTAACTGCAGTTTCAAACTGCCGGTATCTCAAATTGAAATCAAGAAATCCCGGAATTGAATCACCAATTTCTGCCAGATTCAAATCATTGAGATACGAATAAAATTCACTCAGAAATTTCGCGGCCTCAAACACCTGATTGTCTGATTTTGCTTTTTCAAAACTTTGAGAATTTTCAATAAATTCAAAAATCCGCCATTCTGAATCATAGATAAATTTTCCATCCGAAAACAAAATCGGTTTCAAAAACTGATGCGGATAATTCTTTGATTTCAGATGATTTGAAATATTCAGTATGTTTTGTACAAGGATTTCCGGCTGTTTAAAAACTTTGGTGTTAATCTTCTGAAGAATAAATTTTCTACCATGATTCAATATCAGATAAGTCCGGTTGATATGACCCGAAACCAATGTCTTGACTTCAAAATCCGAAGCCGGATTTTCAAAGTTTTCAAATATATTTTTAATTTTTTGTCGATCGGTCATTTTCAGGTCTGTAAAAGCTCAAATGAATTGGTTTTAAATCTGATTAACCAAATATCATCATTCAAAACCGCATTATTTTTCTTAATTTTGTGTTTTTCAAAACCAAACCTCAAAAAGGCTTTTGGATTGAAATTCAAATTTAATTTTTTTAATACAATTATGACCAATTCCACTTCTTTTGATTCTCCCGGACTTCGATTCAGAAAGGCGATGGAGGAAGAAAAACCATTACAGATCGTAGGTGCCATCAATGCAAATCATGCGCTGCTCGTCAAACAGGCAGGTTTCAAAGCAGTTTACCTTTCGGGCGGAGGCGTTGCAGCCGGTTCGCTCGGTATTCCCGATCTTGGAATCACAAATCTTGAAGATGTACTGATCGATATACGCCGGATCACCAACGTATGCGATCTTCCGCTGCTGGTCGATGTGGACACCGGTTTTGGACCGTCTGCATTCAATGTGGCAAGAACCGTAAAATCACTGATCAGAGAAGGTGCGGCTGCGCTTCATATCGAAGATCAGGTCGGTGCAAAAAGATGCGGCCACCGTCCTAATAAAGAAGTGGTTTCAAAAGACGAAATGTCAGACCGGCTCAAAGCAGCTGCGGATGCCAGAACCGATGATAATTTTGTGATCGGTGCAAGAACCGATGCCTTTGCGGTTGAAGGTTTTGAAAAAACACTGGAAAGAGCAGTTGCCTACAAAGAAGCAGGTTCAGATTTCATTTTTGCAGAAGCGGTTCCAAATCTTGATTATTATCAAAAATTTGTGGATGCAACCGGAATTCCGGTTTTGGCAAATATCACCGAATTCGGTATGATCGATATGTACACCGTTGATCAGCTGAGAGATGCCGGCGTTGGTCTGGTTCTTTATCCGCTTTCAGCATTCCGTGCGGCAAACAAAGCTGCGATGAATGTTTATCAGCACATCAGAAAAGAAGGAACCCAGAAAAATGTGCTCGACACCATGCAGACCCGTCAGGAATTGTACGACAGCATCGGTTATTATGATTATGAAAGAAAATTGGACGAACTCTATAAAAAAATATAAAAATGGCTAAGAAAGAAGAAAAACAATTTGTGCCCAAAAAGAGTGTTGCACTTTCGGGTGTGGCAGCAGGAAATACTGCACTGGCAAGCGTTGGCCGAAGCGGAAATGATCTTCACTACCGCGGATACGATATATTGGATCTGGCTGAAAAAGCAGAATTTGAAGAAGTGGCTTATCTGCTGATTCACGGCAGCCTGCCGACAGCCAGTCAGCTGAAAAATTACAAATCAAAACTGAAATCGCTGAGAGGTCTTCCGCAGGGATTGAAAAATGTACTGAAAGAA
>JRYL01000230.1_pt1 | contig 35669 bp, 46 predicted proteins | sample 235391 | NCBI WGS metagenome assembly JRYL01 (sample SAMN03074223, study PRJNA261481) | activated sludge metagenome | biome: Wastewater Treatment Plant; feature: Wastewater; material: Activated sludge; isolation source: activated biomass of a wastewater treatment plant treating wastewater from... ...
CGTGGGCATTGACCACCGAAAGAAGGGAGGCCCTGGCCGGCCTCCCTTCCCAACCGAGACACTATGGACCCGATCAAGCGCGCCGCCAAGATCAAGGAGGCCCTGTTCGTCAGGGGCCTGACCCTTGCCGACATCGATCGCGCCTACGGTCTCCCTGCCGGGGCCGCACGCACGACACTGCGCGAACCCAACGCCAAGGGAGAGGCTGCGCTCGCCGCTGCTCTCGCCTGTGAGCCAAAGGAGCTCTGGCCCGAGCGCTACGGCGCCGGCGGTCAGCGGCTGAAGCCACAGCCCTACGCCTCGAAGTCTCACCGACTACCGACCCTGGAGCAACGCCGAAAAGGAAAGGCCGCGTAGACATGCGCCACGTCGATTTTCTCGATCTCGTCCAGGATATCGCGGCCCTCGCCGTCGTGGTCCTGCTTGCCATTGCAGTGCTGGCATGGGGTGCCGCGCTGTGAGCGACGTCGCCCTGCTTTGCCTTTTTGCCGGCACCGCCGCCTTCTGGGCCGGCGTTACCGTGGGCGCGTGGCGCCTGCTGAACCGCAAGGCGCGCCAGGACGGCGAGCAACGCCTTGCCGACTGGCGCCGGCGCGAGCGCTACGTCATGGGCAGGAGGGTGCGGTGAACGACCGCCGCTGCCCCGTGCCCGCTTGCACCGATCCGGTGCCCGCCGACGGCATCTTCTGCCTGGAGCACTACTGGTGCCTGCCGCAGAAGACGACCGGATTCCTGTTCCGCTTCCGCGCGCTCGCCCTCCGCTGCGAGGACGCCGACGAGCGGAAGGACATGCTGGACCGCCTCTCCGGCTACATCGCCGAGGCGGTCCGCGAGCTTCCCGATCCGCTGCCCACCTCCTCCCGGGCAGCGGCCAGTGCCGGCCGGCAATCCTCCTCCCTGCCGGCCGGCACACCCCCGCTCAAATGGCCCGCGGGCATCGTCCTGCGCTTCGGCGGCGGCCGCGCCCAGGGAGGCCAGCATGGCTGACGGAACATCCATCGAATGGACCGACGCGACGTGGAACCCGATCACCGGCTGTTCGGTGGTCTCGCCTGGTTGCACCAACTGCTACGCGATGAAGCTGGCCGGCACTCGGCTTAAGCGCCATTCAAGCCGCGCCGGGCTGACCCGCAACACAAAGGCCGGCCCGGTATGGACCGGAGCAGTCCGCTTCAACGAGCGGTGGCTCGACCAGCCCCTGCGTTGGACGAAGCCGCGCATGATCTTCGTCTGCGCTCATGGCGATCTGTTCGCCGAAAGCGTACCAGACGAGTGGATCGACCGCGTGTTCGCGGTCATGGCGCTGGCGTCGCAGCACACCTTCCAGGTGCTGACCAAACGGCCAGAGCGGATGCGTCGGTACCTGTCGGGATTCGATCTCAACAACAGGATCAGCGAAGCGCTCGGCCGCATGCTCGACGGTGATTGGATTTGGCGCGAAGGCAAGCAGTTCCGCGGTCCCATTGAACATCTGATCGGTGTCTTTTTCGGCGAGGATACCGACGACGCAGGCGACATTGTCTACCACCACGACCCGATGCCCATGGCGAACGTCTGGCTCGGCGTCTCGGTCGAGGACCAGCTTCGTGCGATCGAGCGGCGCGCCCCCATGGCCGAGCTCCACAACCGCGGCTGGCTGACCTGGGTGAGCTACGAGCCGGCGCTCGGGCCTGTCGATTGGGACGGGTGGGAGTTCATCCGCTGGCTCGTCTCCGGCGGCGAGAGCGACACGGACGGCCGCAGCGCCCGCGTGTCGCAGGCCGACTGGCACCGCCACGCCCGCGACTTCTGCGCGGCCAACGGCATTGCTTTCAACTTCAAGCAGTGGGGCTGCCTGATCGACATCGACCAGATCGCCGGCCGCATCGCCGCATCGACAGACGCCGGCACGGCTTGGATCCAGCGCGACGGCACGGTCTGGCGGCCGCAGGCGCCTCTCAACTTCGCAGATGCCGAATGGCTGGCCGGCTTCCTCGGCCACAAGCACGAGCACCACAGCGACGGGCGAACCTACCTGCGCATTAAGAAGGGCGCGGCCGGCAGGCTGCTCGACGGCGTCGAACACAACGGGTTCCTGGCCCGCGTGCTGCCATGAGCCTCGTGCGCGCAGTCGGCCAACCGTGGCGCCCGAATTTCCGCCATCCTTCGAGCTGGTCGAACCGCGACCAGCGGGACCACGCGGAGGCGACAGGCCGGTGCCGCTGGGAAACGTCCGACCCGGAGCTCGCCCTTCGCATCGCGGCGACGGTGCAGGCGGTGGCGGAGACCATGCGGCACCTCGACCCAGACGACATCCTCGATCCGCCGCATAGCTGGTTCGACGCCGCTCTGGCGCGGCAGATCGTCGTCTGGGTGCTGATCGACGAATTCGATCTCCCTCGGCGCGTGATCGCAGCGGTCAGCCTCATGTCGCGCGAGGCGATCGCCCGGGGCTGCCGGACAGTCGAGGCGCGGCGCGCTTCCGAACCCTTCAACGCCACCCTGATGCGCATCCGCCTGCGGGCGCGCGCCTTGCTTGCGGAATAGACCATGGCCGAACGCGCTCGCCTGCCTCTGGACAAGATCCTGGTGCCCGACAACCGGCTGCGCAAGGTCGACGAGCGCAAGGCCTATCTCGTCGGCCAGTCGATCGCGGCCGGCGCGCAGGCGCAGCCTGTGCTGGTGCGGCCGACGCCGGCCGCCGCGCGGCCCTACACACTGGTCGCGGGCGCAACGCGCTACCAGGGATGCCTGCTGCACGGGCTGGCCGAGATCGACGTGGTGGTGAAGAAGCTCGACGCCCGCGCGGCGCGGCGGATGGAGGTCGAGGATAACCTCATCCGTGACGATCTCGACCGGCTGGAGCGGGCGCTGCATGTCGCCGAGTACCGCCGGCTGTGGGAGGAGGAGCATGGGGAAATCAGGCGCGGCAACCCCGAATTGGCCAATTCCGCAAACTTTGCGGAATTGGGCGCCGAGAATGCTCAGACGCACTTTTTCGCGCAGGCCCTCGACGAGCTTGGCTTATCGAGACGGGCCGTAGAGTACGCCGTCTTCATCGCCACAAAGCTAGCGCCGGCGCTCGTCGAGCGGCTGACGCATACCCCGGCGGCCGACAACCAGAGCCTGCTAATCAGCCTCGCGCGCATGGACGCCGATCGTCAGAACGCCATCGCCGCCGCCATGGCGAACGGTCGCACGCTGGACGAGGCGATCGTCGACAGCGATCCGAACGCGCGCTCGAAGGCGAAGATCACAAGCTCGGAAAAGGCCCTTGGACGGATCGCCGACAGCTGGTCGCGTCTCGGCGCAGCGCAGAAATGGCGCGCTCTCGATCAACTCGGCATCGCCGACCTGCTGACGCCGGCGCAGAAGGCCATCCTCGCTTCACGCTTCGGCGGAGAGCACACCGATGCCGCCTAAGCGCAGCCATCCCAACCAGGGCGACCTGTTCCACCAGCCGGTTTATCCGTCGCGGACGCCGTCGCCGGATATCGACGTGACGGCGTTCCGCTCGCGGCTGAAGCGGGCGATGAGCCGCGCGCTGAAGGACTGCCCCTACGACCGCCACGAGGTCGCGATGCGGATGGCGAAGGCGCTCGGCCAGGACCAGTTCTCGAAGGCGACGCTCGATGCCTACACGGCCGAGAGCAAGGAAAGCCACGACATCAGCCTCTACCGGTTCAAGGCCTTCGTGCGCGCGACCGGGTCCTTCTGGCTCTGGGACTTCGTCGTCGCCGACGACGGCATGACCATGCTGGTGGGCGACGAGGCCCGCCTGGCCGAGGCGGCATTGCTGCGGCAGCAGAAGAAAGAGCTCGACGAGCGCCTCAAGCAACTGGAGGCGACCCCGGTCGCGATCTCGCGGAGGCGCTCGAATGCGTGAATGGTTCACGCCCGCCGAGATCGTGGCTGCGCGCTCGCCGGAGCTGCCGGCGTCGGTGCAGGCCTTTAATCGTATGGTCGACGAGCGCGGCTGGCGCACGTTGGACGGCAAGGCGCGGAAGAAGTCCGGCGGACGAGGCCGGGCTTCCTGGACATATCATATTTCGCTTCTGCCGCAGGGCGCGCAGCAAAGGCTGTCCATGCTGCACCGGCAGTTGCCGACGGCGCCCGCCGAGCCGGCTTTCAACGACGCCTCGAAGGCGCTTTGGGACCGGTTCGAGGCGCTGTCGGACAAGCAGAAGGACGAATGCCGCCGCCGGCTGGAGGTCCTGTCGGCGGTCGAGCGCTACGAGGCGGCAGGTCAATCACGATCGGCCGCGGTCGCGCTGGCCGCACGCGACACGGGGAATTCCGCCCGCACGATCTTCACCTGGCTCGGGCTCACGACGGGACATCCGCGTTCCGACCGGCTGGCGGCCCTCGCACCCGCCTACAAAGCCACCGCGCAACATGCCAACTGCCATCCGAAGGCCTGGGACGTCCTGACGTCGGACTATCTGCGCCCGGCCAGGAAGAGCTTCGCGCGCTGCTACCGCGACATGCGCAAGATCGCCTCGCAGAACGGCTGGCTGCCCATTCCGTCCGAGAGCGCCCTGCGCCGACGCTTCGACGCGGAAGTGCCCGCAGCCGTCGTCACGCTTGCCCGCAAGGGCCGCGAGAAGGCCAAGCAGATGTATCCGGCGCAAAAGCGCTCGCGGGCGATGTTGCACGCCATGCAGGCGGTCAACATGGACGGCCACAAGATCGACGTGTTCGTCCTTCTCGCGGACGGACGCGTGGTGCGCATGCATCTGCTCGCCCTGCAGGACCTCTATTCCGGCATGATCGTCGCGTGGCGTCTGGCGGAGACGGAAAACAAGGAAACCGTCCGGCTGGCTATCGGCGACATGGTCGAGCTCTACGGGATCCCGGAGAAAATGGTGCTCGACAACGGTCGGGCCTTCACGTCGAAGTGGATCACCGGCCAGACCGAGACCCGCTACCGGTTCAAGATCCGAGACGAGGATCCGCAGGGCATTCTGGTGTCTCTCGGCGTCGAGATCGTCTGGGCGAACCCGTATTCCGGCCAGTCCAAGCCGATCGAGCGCGCCTTCCGCGACCTTGCCGACGCCATCGCGAAGGATGCGTTCTGCGAAGGTGCGTACACCGGCAACAAGCCCGACGCGAAGCCGGAAAATTACGGCAAGGCCGCCATCCCGCTCGAAGCGTTCGCCGAGCATGTCGCCCGCAAGATCGACGAGCACAACCGGCAGGAAGGCCGGCGCACCGAGACGGCCGCCGGTCGGTCGTTCCTGGAGACGTTCGAGGCGAGCCTCGCGGAACCGACCACCATCGTCACGAGGCCGACGGACGCTCAGCGGTCGCTGTGGATGCTGGCCGCGGACACCGTGCGGACACGGAAAGGCTCGGGCGAAATCCACTTCATGGACAACCGCTACTGGTCGGTTGAGCTGAACGCGTATGCCGGCAAGCGGGTGATCGTGCGCTTCGATCCCGGCTACCTGCATTCCTCCATCCGCGTCTACACGCTCGATGACCGGCTGATCTGCGTGGCGCCCTGCATCGCCCCGACCGGCTTCTTCGACCAGGGCGCCGCCCGTGTCCACGCACGGAACCGCGCGGCCTATCTGCGGGCGGTCAAGGAACAGACCAGGCTGCATGCGTCGCTGGCGGCCGACGAACTGGCCCGGCTGGCGGGCAGCGCGCCGCCCCCATCGATCCGGAAGAACCGAGCCGAAGTGCCCCGCCTCGCGGTGCGCGGCGGCCCGGCGCCGGCACCGCAACAGGACCCGATGTCTGAAGCCGAGTTCGAGGCCGCGTTCGGCCGCGGTCTCAGGCTGATCGACGGCGGCCTGGACTGAAAGAAAAGGGCCGGGACGAACCCGGCCGAAGTGTCAGAACAACGAGGAAATACATGACAAACCCGCAGAACTCAATCTGGACCCCGCCGATCGCCGCGCCGGAGGAGGGGGGAGCAGGCCGCAGCACCGGCGATATCACCGAGTGGCGGCGCCTCAATATGCGCGTCTGCCAGATCGGCGCGGCCAACAACTGGTCGAAAGCGGAAGCCGCACGCCGGATCGGCATGGCGGAAGGCACGTTCCATCAGTGGCTGAGCGGCAGCTATGCCGGGCGCTTCGACACGATGAACACCCGGGTCGCGCAGTGGCTGGCCGCCGTCGAGGAGATGGAAGGGCTCGCGGCCAGCATCCCGGAGTCGCCGCCGTTCTTCGAGACCCGCACGAGCGCTGAGATCATCAACGCGCTGCTCTATGCGCAGATGCTGCCCGAGCTCGCCGTCATCACGGTCGCGGCAGGCATGGGAAAGACCGTAACCTGCGAGCATTTTCGGGACAGCCGTCCGCACGTGTTCATCGCCACGATGAGCCCGAATACCCGCACCGTCCATGGCATGCTCACCGAGATCGCGGCGGCGGTCGGCGTCGTGCAGCACAACCCGGCGAAGCTGCACCGCGCGATCGGCGAGCGTCTCCAGCGCAACGGCCGGAAGACGCTGCTGATCGTGGACGAGGCGCAGAACCTCTGCGATCAGGCCATCGACCAGGTGCGAGGCCTGCTCGACCAGAACCGGTGCGGCATCGCTTTGGTCGGCAACGAGGAGATCTACACCCGCTTCACGAAGCGCCAGGACGGCCCTGCCTACGCGCAGATCAAGCGCCGTTTCGGCAAGCGGCTGCGGCGCGCCCACCCTTATCCGGAAGACATCGAAGCATCGATCGATGCCTGGGGCGTGACCGATCCTGCGGCGCGCAAGCTGCTGACCGGCATCGGCAACAAGCCGGGCGCGCTCGGTCAGATCGACAAGACTATGCGCCTGGCGGGCCAGATGGCTGCGGGTGCGGAGATCACCGAGCGATTGATCCGCGCGGCCTGGTCGAACCGAGCAGTGGAGGACTGACATGGCATCGAACGTCTCTACCCGGCTTCAACGTCTCTCATCCGACATGACGGAATTCGAAGCTGGCGGGCTCATCCTGGACAGCGACAACGTTCGCCGCATGGTCGATCAGCTCCGCGATCTGACGCGCGACGCGCGGTCGCTCGAGCGCGAGGTCGACGAGCTGAGGCTCGTCCGCGGCGCCGAGCTGTCCGATCGCGTCCGCGCCATGGGGTCGGCGATCGCCGCCGCACGGCGGCACGCGAACGTCGTCGTCTTCCCCGGCGTGCGGATCGGCATCGATGGCTGACCGAGACGCCCTCATGTCCGCCGCCGCGCAGGTCGACGTGCTCGACGCCGCCGGCCGGCTGCTCGCCGATCCGTCGCGCGCCGTCGTCAGCCGCGCCGCCATTGTCGCGATGGCCGACGTCCTGGAGCGCACCTGGGCGATCTGCCTGGAGGCCGAGCTGCTGGTCGCCGCGCACGCCATGCCGATCACCGGCAACGACCGTGCCGACGCCGTCCGCGACCACGCCATCCAGGTGCAGGAGCACCGCGTCACCGAAATGCTCGCCGCCCTGCGCGGCACCCCCACGAAGGAGAACGATGATGGAAGCAGTCATTCTTGAGGACGCCGAGGACGGCGTCACGATCGTCAACGGCAAGCCCTACCTGACCGATGCCAAGGGCGCCCTGGTGCCGGAGGCGCTCGTCAAGCCCCAGCACCGCCTGGAGGATCAGACGGTGCGCAAGGTCATTGCCTTCGCGAAGGACCTCAACGCGCAGATCGGCCGGTTCCGCGGCCACACCATGACCGATCTCGGCGAGTTCGACGCCCTGCTCGACGAGCAGTATGGCGGCCGGCCGCGCGCCGGCGTCAAGGGCAACCGCACCTACCAGACCTATGACGGGCTGATGAAGGTGCAGGTCCAGGTCGCCGACCAGATCGATTTCGGGCCGGAGCTGCAGACGGCGAAGACGCTGATCGACGAATGCCTGACCGAATGGTCCGACGATGCCCGCGACGAGATCCGCGCCGTCGTCACCCGAGCGTTCAACACCGACAAGGAAGGCCAGATCAACCGGTCCGAGATCTTCACCCTGCTGCGGCTCAACATTGAGGACGCCCGCTGGCGCAAGGCCCAGGAAGCGATCCGCGACGCCATGCGCATCGTCGGCAGCCGCGAGTACGTGCGCTTCTACGAGCGCGCCTCTCCGGAGGCACCCTGGCAGGCCATCACCATCGACCTGGCGAAGGCGTGAGGAGCTGGCGATGACCTACATCATCCACAACCGCTACGGCTCATATTGCTCGGTCTGTCAGGCCGTCCTCTCGCAGGAGGAAGCCGATTTCGAATGCTGCGACGCCTGCGGCGGCGAAGGGTTCGGTGATGAGGATTACGACCTCGACCCGATCAACCTCGCTGGCTCCGGCCCGATGCCGATCGAGCCGCGGGAGGGCTGAGACGATGACCGTTTCAACCAAGGAACTCGCCCGTCTGGTCGACATCGTCACCAACGCTCTCCAAGCACATGACAAGGCTGTGTCGGCCTACGACCACAAGGATTACGTCGCCTGGCGCACGGCGCAGGATGCCGCGGACAAGGCGCTGATGGCTACCCTCACGGAGAAGGCCGGCGCCGTCTTCACGTATCGCCCTGCCATCGAACACAGGGTTCGCATCGCCGGCATCAGCTCGACGTCCACGAGCAGTTGCGCAGGCGCAGTACACAACTGGAAGCGCGCCGCGGCGCTTCTCATCGCCAGGGAGGGCTGAGGTCGATGCTAACCCCTTGGCAATCGAAGCTGCTCGCGTCTGCTCATCTGGCGTCGGCGGCCGTATCCGACATGACCGATGCCGTGCGCGATGGCGAGATCAGTCCGTTCGACAACGTCGGCTCTGGCGACACGCTGCATCTGCTTGTCGACGCCGTGCGCCTGCTCATGGAGGCGACGGTGGAGGACGACCAGGACACCGACGGCCAGCTCTACGCTGCCGTCGCGAAATGGATCTCCGACACGACCGGCATCGAACCTCCGGATGGCGAGGCAATGCCATGACCGCCCGCGAAAAGCTCCTGCGCAAGGTCCGCGCCCTGCTGGAGAAGACCACCGCGCGCGGCTGCACCGAGGCCGAGGCGCTGGCGGCCGCCCAGCGCGCGGCCGAGATCATGGCCGAGCACGGCATCGACGCTGCCGAGTTGCAGTTCGAGGCGCGCCGCTCGAAGGCCGACAACGCCGGCGGCGGCCAGAAGGCGCGGCTGTGGCCGGTGATCGCCTGGTGCACGCACTGCGCGCCGACGATCGTCGATGTCGATGGCGGCGACGGTGTCGAATTCGTCGGCCGCGAGCCCGGACCGCAGATCGCCGTCTACCTGCGCGAGGTCTGCGAGCGCGCGATCGACCACGAGCTGGCGAGGTTCAAGGCGTCGCCGCTCTACCGCCGCAAGCGCAAGCTGGCGGTCAAGCGCCAGGTCTCCGCGGCCTTCGTCGGCGCGATGGTCGACAGGCTGCGCCTGCGGCTCAGGGAGATTTTCGGTCCGCAACACAGTGACGAGGCCGTCGCCCAGGCGCTCGCGGAGCGCGACCGGCGGCGTCCGGATTGGGTGGCCGTGCCCCAGCCCCAGAAGGAGCTGCGGCACCTGGGCGCGCGCCTCGCGGGATTCGGCGCCGGCGGCCGCGTGCACCTGGCGCATGGCGTCGAGGGCTCCGAGGCCCCGCGCGTGATCGGAGGCAGATGATGACCTCCCAGGAGCGTCACCCGCTGGGTTCTGAGATCGGGTCCGTTAGCTGGGCAATGGCCTCGTCATACCCGATGCGCATCAACTCGTGGCCCGGGTGTGTCGGGTCGAGAGCATCGCGGCGACGCGCCAGCTCGGCCTTGAGATCGTCCCGTGCCACCGAGTCCTGCAGCCGGTACATATCCAGCAGAGTGTCCATCGCGACTGCGTACCACATCACCTTGGCTCCCTTCAGCCGCGTCGCATTCATGCGTGCGACGGTCTTATCCAAATCCCTCATCAGAACGTCCTCCGGTGCTGCTTTCGCCGTGGGGATGCCAGGTCCCGGCGCATGTTGGCGCATGCGCCGGGATCGACAGCATAGCGCAAAAGGCGCGATCGCGCACAGACCCGGAGGAAGCCCCGCATGACCTCCCTCGCCACGATCCACATCGCGAAAAAGCAGCTCGGCCTCGACGACGACACCTATCGCGCCATCCTGCAACGCATGACCGGCAAGCGGTCGGCCCGTGACCTCAGCGAAGGCGAACGCCGCATGGTCCAGGTCGAGCTGGAGCGTCTCGGCTTCGTCAATGCCCCTCGAAAGCGACTTGAAGGCCGGTTTGCCACCAAGCTGCAGGCGCTCTGGATCTCCGGCTGGAACCTGGGCGTGGTGCGCGAGCAGGGCGATGCCGCGCTGCTCGCCTTCTGCGAGCGCCAGACGAAGATCTCGCACATCCGGTTCCTTCGCGATGCCGACGACGCGCGCAAGGCGATCGAGGCGATCAAGGCCATGCTGGCGCGCGATGCCGGCGTGATCTGGCCCGCCCGCGACACCGGCCCGGCCGGGCAGGAGGCGGTGATCGCCGCACAGATGAGCATCCTCGGCCTCGCCGAACGCCCGGCCGGCGGCGCCGTCGCCGTCATGCAGCAGCTCGGCCGTCGCATCCGGAGCCGCCGGTGAAGCATCCGATCCATGTCTCCGACCACGCGGTGCTGCGCTATCTGGAGCGCGCGCACGGGCTCGACGTGCTGGCGGTGCGCCGGCACCTCGCCGGTCTGGCGATCAACGGCGCCCGCCTCGGTGCCGTCGGCGTCACGGTCGAGCACGTCAGGCTCGTCCTGCGCCACACGCCCGACCAGGTCCGCATCGTCACCGCGCTGCCCGCGACCTGGCCGATCCGGAGGCTGGATCCGTGACCTGGCCGTTCGGCGACCTCCGGCCCTTATCCTATGGTGCGATCCTCGCCGATCCGCCCTGGGCGTATTCCATGCGCTCGGACAAGGGCTACGAGAAATCGCCCGAGGCCCACTACGAGACCATGAGCGAGGCGGCGATATCGGCGCTGCCCGTGCATCAGCTCGCGGCCGGCGACTGCCTGCTCTGGCTGTGGTGCACCTGGCCGCACCTGGAACAGGGCCTGCGCGTCATGCGCGCCTGGGGCTTCACCTACAAGACCGGCGGCGCCTGGCTGAAGCGCGGCAGCAGGGGCGCGGTCGCCTTCGGCACCGGATATCTGCTCCGCTCGGCCACCGAGCCGTTCCTGGTCGGCACTATTGGCGAGCCGCAGATCGCCTCACGGTCGGTCCGCAACCTGATCGACGCCGCCAGGCGCGAGCACAGCCGCAAGCCGCCAGAGGCCCGCGCCATGATCGCGCAGCTCCTGCCGCACGCATTCTGCTGTGAGCTGTTCGCCCGCGAACCCTGGCCGGGCAATGCCACCTGGGGCCGCGAGTCCGAGAAGTTCGCGGAGGCCGGATGACGGCCGATCCGGACCGCGCCTGGCTGTCGCCGCTCCTCAACCGCATCGCCGCCGTCGCCGGCGAGCGCGCGGCGCTGATCCTCGGTGCGGAAAAGGCCTGCGAGCGGATCTACATCCCGGAGCGGCTGGAGCCGGATCATTGGCTGATCGCCCTCGTCGGCGCCGAGCCGGCCGCGGCGATCGCCGCGGAGTTCGGCGGCCAGAAGCTCGACATTCCACCCGCGCTTGCCGGCCAGAAGCGCCAGCGTCAGCGGGCCATCGCCAAGATGACCGAGCGCGGCCGCTCCATCAACGCCATCGCGAAGACCCTTGGCATCGCGCGGTCGACGGTGAAGGATCACCGCAAGCGTCTGCGCGACGACGACCAGGGCACGTTGCTCTGACGGTGGGCTGAATTCGGCCACCCGACTGGCGGTGCCGTTTCCCGCATCATGACCGAACAGGCGCGCGTGCACCAGCCCGCGCTTTGATCGTCGGAGCGGGATCGTGCAAATCAGGGATGTCCAGCGGCTGCTCACCGCAGCCGGCTACTACAAGGGGCCGATCGACGGNNCGGTCGCGCCGGCGATCAAGACCAGCTTCCCCGCACAGTCGCAGTGCGACAGCTACTACGGCGTGCCCGGCACCAAGGCCAACACCGCGCAGCTCAAGAGCTACACGCTGCCGGTGGCGATGCGCATCGACTATGCCCTCAACCAGGTCAGCAGGACCGTCCAGCTCCACGCCAAATGTGGACCGTCGGCCATGGCGGCGATGGAGCAGATCGTCCGCCACTACGGCGAGGCGCGCTGGCGCAAGCTGGGGCTCGACCGCAACGCCGGCACCTACAACCTGCGCAGGATGCGCGGCGGCTCGTCCTGGTCGATGCACGCCTACGGCTGCGCCTGGGACTTCTACGCCGCCCCGAATGGACTGACCACCAGGTGCCCGCAGGCCTTGTTCTGCGGCGCCGACTACAAGGCGTTCTTCGACATCTGGGCGGCCCATGGCTGGACCTCGCTCGGCCGGGCGATCGGCCGCGACTGGATGCACGTCCAGGCGGCGAGGCTCTGATGGCGCGCCTCGCTTTGCCGCTCGCGATCTGGCTCGTCGGCCTCCTGCTGCTCGTCGCCGCCACCACCCTTGCGCCGGCGCACGATGCGCCGACCGGCTGGTCCTATCCGTTCGCCTGCTGCTCCGGTCACGACTGCCGGCCGGCCCCGGTGCGCGAGACGCCGCAGGGCTTCGTCGTGCCGTCCGGCGAGCTCGTGCCCGCGACCGATCCCCGGATCAGGCACTCGCCAGACGGCGACTATCACTGGTGCTCGGTCGCCGGCGCCGACGACGGCCGCACCATCTGCCTCTTCATCCCACCCCGGAGCTTCTGACCATGTTCGTCTACCTCGCCATCGCAACCGTCGCCCCTGCCGCTGCGATCCTCAGCTACCGTTTCGTGTTCGAGCCCATATTCGAAGACATGGACGGCGGCGCCGGCCAGCCGCTGCGCGTGATCGGGGCCGTCATGGTTGGCCTGGCCGTTCTGTTGCTCGCCGGCGCCGCCTTCGCCGAGGGCGTCGACGCCGCGCCGCCGGAGACGCTGAACGGCTTGCTCGCCCAGGTCCTCGACATGGTTCGCCCGGTCATCGTCGACATCGCCGTCCTGGTGCTGACCACTCTGGCCGGTTGGGCGGCAACACGGTTTTCGAGCTGGACTGGCATGCAGATCGAGGAGCGTCATCGCCAGGCGCTGCAGAGTGCCCTGGCCAACGCGGCAGCCGCCGGCGGCGGGACCAACGCGATGATCGCCTATGTGCGCAAGTCGGTGCCGGACGCGATCCGCAACTTCGGTCTCGACGACGATCGTCTGTTCGATCTGCTCAAGCCGCATATGGCGCGGCTCGCAGCATGATCGACATCGCTGCAATCGTGCCGTGGCTGTCGGCCGTCGCGCTGATCATCTCGATCGCCGCGGCGGTGTCGACCTATCTGTCGCGCGGCACGAAGGAGGCGGTAAAGAAGATCGCCGACGTAGAAGGCGACGTGGAGGACCTGACGCGCCGCGTGCAGAAGCTCGAATCCGACGTCGGCCATCTGCCTGACAAGGATGCCGTCCATCGGCTCGAGCTCGGGCTGGCAGCCCTGCAGACCGATATCGTGAAGATCGGCGCCTCGGCCGAACAGTCGGCCCGCACCAGCGCGCGGGTGGAGCAGTACCTGATGGATAACCGGCCATGAGCTACCAGGACTTTGCCGCCCAGGACGCCAGGCTCGTCATCCTGCGCGCTCTCGCCGCCGAGAACGACGGCCGCCTCAACGAGATCATCCTGACCGCCTCGCTCGACGCGTTCGGCTACCGCCGAAGCCGGGAGTGGGTGCGGACCCAGATCCGGTTCCTGGCCGACATCGGCGCGGTGCATGTGGCGGAGGCCGGCACGGTCCTGGTCGCGGCGATCACGCGGGCGGGCCTCGACCATGTCGAACGCCGCATCGTGCTCGAAGGCGTCAACCGTCCGTCGCCGGTGACGTGACGTGGCACGCGGTCGCGGCCGGCTGACCGGCATCGAGCTGCTGCCCGAAGAGGCTTCGCCCATCATCGCCTGGGCGGCCGAGGAGCTGCGCGACCGCGATCGCTCCCAGCTCGACATATATAAGGAGTTCCACGCCAAGCTCGAAGCGCTCCAGCGCGAGCACCGCGGCGAGCTCGAATTCAGGATACCGTCGTTTCAGGCGTTCAACCGCTACTCGATCAAGCTGGCCACGCTTACGCGCCGCCTGGAGGAGACGCGCGAGATCGCCGGCGCCATCTCCAAACGGTTCGACGCGGAATCCTCGGACGATCTCACGCTGATCGCGGCCGAGGCGATCAAGACCCTGGTCTTCGAGCTGCTGACCACCGGCGGCGAGGCGGGCATCGATCCGAAATCGGCGATGAACCTAGCTGCCGCCCTGCGCGCCGCCGCCCAGGCGCAGAGCGTATCGACCGCCCGCCGCGTCAAGGTCGAGAAGGAGTTCGGCGACAAGGTCGAGCAGGCCGTCGAGACGGTCGTGCGCGAGAAGGGCATGTCGGCCGAGACCGCCGAAGCCATCAAGGCGAAGATCCTCGGGGTGCGAGCGTGACGGCACCGATCAGCCAGGCCGACTGGGAGAAGTTCCGGCGCGAGTCGATCGAGATCATGCCGGACCTGGCCGAGAAGCTCGGCCTGCCCGAGGTTCTGCTGCCGTATCAGAGCAAGGCTGTCGGTCTTATCGATTCGACCGCCATGCGCGTGCTCTTCATCGAGAAGAGCCGGCGCATCGGCCTTACATGGGGCTTGGCGTCATACGCCGTACTTCGCGCCTCCCGCCGGCGCTCGGCAAAGGGCATGGACGTCCTCTACATCTCCTACAAGCAGGAGATCGCCAAGGAGTTCGTCGACGTCTGTGGCATGTGGGCCCGTGCCTTCGCAGTTGCGGCGGCCGAGGTCGACGAGGTGCTGTTCGACGACGTCGACCTGGACAATCCGGAGGACACCCGCCAGATTCAGGCTTACCGGATCCGCTTCGCTTCCGGGTTCCAGATCCTTGCGCTGTCTTCGGCGCCGCGGTCGCTGCGCGGCCAACAGGGCGACGTCATCATCGACGAAGCTGCGTTCGTCGACAGCCTGAAGGAGCTGATGAAGGCTGCGATGGCGATGCGCATGTGGGGCGGCAAGGTCATCGTCTGCTCGACCCACGACGGTGTGGACAACCAGTTCAACGAGTACATCAAGGACATTGTCGGAGGCAGGTCCAGTTACCGCCACATGAAGGTCGACCTCGACCAGGCGCTGGTCGACGGTCTGTTCAAGCGCATCTGTCTCGTCAACGGTGAGGCGTGGACGCCGGAATACGAGGCGCAATGGCGCCAGGACATCATCGACGACTACGGCGACGGCGCCGACGAGGAGTTGTTCTGCATCCCGGCCATGGGCTCCGGCACCTGGCTCACCGGGCCGCTGATCGAAGCGCGCATGACGCTGACGCCCGATCAGGCGCCGATCATCCGCGTAGAGCTGCCGCCGGACTTCCTGCACCGGCCCGAGCTCGAGCGCGAGCACCTCCTGGCGCCGCACCTCGACGCCGTGAAGCGCGCGATCGACGGCCTCGACGACAAGCTGCAGCATGCCTTCGGATACGACCCGGCGCGCAAGGTCGACCCGGCCGTCATCCATCTGCTCGCCATCGAGCAGCTCCTGGTCCGTCGATCGGCGCTGACCGTGGAAATGCGCAATGTGCCGTTTGCGGAGCAGAAGCGCATCGCCGAGTTGATCCTGCGGGGCGCGCCCCGCTTGCTCGGCGCCGCGATCGACGCGACCGGCATGGGCATGAACCTCGCCGAGGATCTCGGCCGTCTCTTCGGATTGCGGGAAACCGAGGAGATGGCCGGGCTGGTCTGGCCGGTGAAGTTCTCGGTGCCCTGGTACAACGAGAACATGCCGCCGCTGCGCACGGCATTCGAAAACGCCGAGATCGCGCTGGCCAAGGATGCCGAGCACCAGGCCGACCTGCGCCTGGTCAAGATCATCCGCGGCGTTCCGCAGATCCCGCCGGAGCGAGAGGGCGAGAAAGGCGAGAAGGGCAAGAGCAAGAAGCGGCACGGTGACTTCGCCGTGGCGCTGGCGCTGGCGCATTTCGCGTCGCGCATGCAGTGGTTCGAGTACGACTACAAGCCGGTCCCCCATCGCCCCTCCCGGTTCGATGAACGTCTCGGCCAGGATGGCGAGGAGCGGGCGTTTCGCATGGCATCGCTTCGTCGTCGCAGGGGGATCATCGGATGAGCATGACCTGGTACGACGCCTTCGGCAGGCGGGTGAACACGGCCGCGCTCAAGCGCGAGCAGGCAGCACCATCGGTGCGCGGTGTGCGGCGGCACGACGCGATGCATCCGGCCGCCGGCCTCACGCCCGGTCGGCTCGCGCGGATCCTTCGCGACTCGATCGACGGCGATCCCGAGAACTACCTGGCGCTCGCCGAGGACATCGAGGAGCGCGACAACCACTATGCCGGCGTGCTCGGAACCCGAAAGCGCCAGGTCGCGGGGCTGGAGATCACGGTCGAGGCCGCCGGCGACGATGCGGCGAGCGTCGCCGCGGCCGACACGGTGCGCGAGGTGATCGACCGCGACGGCTTCGAAGACGAGCTGATCGACATCCTCGACGGTATTGGCAAGGGCTTCTCCTGCACCGAGATTCTCTGGGACACCTCGGAAAACCAGTGGCGGCCGAAACGTCTCGTCTGGCGCGATCCGCGCTGGTTCACCTTCGACCAGGTCGACGGCGAGACGCCGCTGCTGCGCGGCGATGGCGGCCAGCCCGAACCGCTCAATCCCTATGGCTGGATCTTCCACGCGCCGAAGATCAAGTCCGGCCTGCCGATCCGCGGCGGCATTGCCAGGTCGGCCGCCTGGAGCTTCCTGTTCAAGTCGTTCACGACAAAGGACTGGGCGATCTTCTGCGAGGCCTATGGCCAACCGCTTCGGCTCGGCAAATGGGGCGAAGGTGCTACCGACGAGGACAAGGACAAGCTGCTCGAAGCCGTCTCGGCGATCGGAACCGACTTCGCCGCCATCATCCCGCAGTCGATGGCGATCGAGTTCGTCAAGGCCGACATCGCCGGCAGTCATGAGCTCTACGAGAAGCGTGCCGACTGGCTCGACCGGCAGGTCTCGAAGCTGGTGCTTGGCCAGACGGCCACGACCGACGCGATCGCAGGCGGGCACGCTGTCGGCAAGACCCATGACGGTGTGCGCGAGGACATCGAGACGGCCGACGCCCGCCAGCTCGCCACCACGCTCAACCGCGATCTGGCCCGGCCGGTCGTGGACTTCGAACACGGGCCGCAGCGGAAGTATCCGCGCATCCGGATCGGTCGGCCGCGGGAGATGGACGTCGAGAAGCTGGTGAAGAATGTCGCGACGCTGGTTCCGCTCGGCCTGCGCGTCGGCATGTCGACGATGCGCGACCACCTCGGCCTGCCCGATCCGGACGAAGGCGAGGAGGTGCTGACCCCTGCTCGAGCCCGCCCGGAACTGGATGACGACCAGGACGGACCGCCGGCTGAGGGCAAGGACAAGCAGGCGATGTCGGCCCGCCCGCCGGCGGCGAAGGAAGACGCCGTCGATATCGGCGTCGATGATGCGCTGTCCGACTGGCAGCCGCTCGTTGCGCCCCTCGTCGACGGCCTGGCCGACAAGATCGCTGCTGCGTCGTCGCTGCCGGAAGTCGAGAAGATCCTCGCCGACCACTTCACCGGCATGGACGTTACCCAGTTGCAGGCGCAGCTCGCCAGGGCGCTGTTCGCCGCGCGGCTCTCCGGCGAGGCGGGCGAAGACCTTTGAAGGCCGAGCTGAAGCCGCTTCCGCCGCGCGATGCGATCGCCGCACTCCTGGCGCGCGGCACCAGCCTCGATCCGTCCTTCTCCTGGCTGGATGTCTGGCAGGAAGAGCATGCACGCGCCTTCACCGTCGCCAAGTCGGCCGGGTTCGACGTTCTGGGGGATATCCACGCCGCCCTCCTGAAAGCACTGTCCGAGGGCCGCACCTTCCGTGACTTCGCTTCCGACCTCAGGCCCGTGCTCGAGGACAAGGGTTGGTGGGGCCGCAGGCTGGTGACGGACCCGGAAACGGGCGAGGAGCAGGCGGCGATGCTCGGCTCGCCGCGCAGGCTCGCCACCATCTTCGACGTCAACATGCGCGTTTCTTACGCCGCCGGCCATTGGGCGATGTTCGAGCGCAACAAGGCACGGCGCCCGTTCCTGCGCTATGTCCATGTCGACCCGGAGCTGCACCAGCCGAACAGCCGGCCGCACCACGCCCGCCTGCACAACCTGGTGCTGCCGGTCGACCACCCGTTCTGGCAGCGCTTCGCGCCGCCCAACGGCTGGGGCTGCCGGTGCACGCTGCAGCAGCTCTCGCAGCGCGACGTCGATCGCCTGATTGCCCAGGGCGAGGATCTGCACTTCGAACCTCCGGAGATCGTCGAACGGCCGTTCGTCAACCGGCGCACCGGCGAGGTCATCGCCGTGCCCGAAGGCATCGATCCGGGCTGGGACTACAATCCGGGGCTTGCAGGGCACCGCGCCGCGGTGCTGGCGGACAAGCTGGTCGGGGCGCCGCCCGATCTCGCCGCCGCTGCGACGGCGGATCCGCATTGGCCGCGTGAAGCTCTGGCCGACGAGTTCGCCGCTTGGGTCGACAGGCTCGAACGCGGGCAGCCGGTGGACCGCTCCATGTTCACGGTTGGCGCCCTGGAGCCGCGGCTCCTCGAGGCGCTGGCCGATCGCGGGATCCAGCCGCAGACCGCGGCGATCACAGTGCGCCAGGCCGACATCGGCCACGCTCTGCGCGACATCAAGGCCGAGGCCGGCAAGGCGGCACCGGTCGAAAGCCTCCGCCGCCTGCCGCAGACGATCATGGAGGCGGACGCCATCCTGCGCGATCGCCGCGACGGCGCGCTGATTTACGTCTTCGCGCTCGAGGAGAGCCGCCGCGGCAAGCTTGTCGTCCGGCTCGACTATTCGCAGCGCGTTCGCGAGCCGGGCGAGAAGCGGCGGCAGATCGTCACCAACGCGTTCCGCACGGCCGGCGTCGTCGACGTCGAGGATCTTCTCGCGACCACGGTCTATGAGCTGCTGGTGGGGAGGCTGAGATAGAAGGAGCCGCCAAGGGGGTACGCCACTCTCCCCGTAGGAGTCGACTGCTTTCGCAGTCCACCCAACCGGACCGACGATTTCCCGGTTGCCATGGCGGCTACTGCGAATATCGCACCGCAGGGCCGGTGTTTCAACCGCGCTGGCCGAAATCGCCACAGATGCCCCAGGAGCGGCGTTTGCCTCTGGCGGCCCCATCGGGACCTCCAACTCTTTTGAACGTAAATTGAACGAACTGTGGCGATTTGGGAGGCATTCCAGCAGCCGGCCGCCCACGGCCTTGCCGGTGATCGCGGGCGCAGATAGCATCCGTCGTGTCGGCGCGCGTCTACGCCCCCTTGAGCGGCCTTGAAAGACCCTTCCAGGATCTGCCGAGCACCTCCCTGAACGCACGCTGAGCGGGGGCCGAATTCGGCCACCCGACATTGCCGTCACGATCGGCGATGGTCGCCGCCATGAATTCGCTGCTGTCCCGTCTCCGCTCGGCGAGCGTCGTCTCCTTGTCGACGCCGGTCGCGGCCAACGATGCCGCCGGCGCCTGGCTGCGCCTGGTGCCGGCGGGCAGCTTCACGGCGCGCGACGGCCGCGGCCCGTTCGTCGCCGGCAGCAAGGCCGACATGGAGGCGATCGTCGCCAGGACACGCCAGTATCACGGCGGCATCGACATCGTCGTCGACTACGACCACCAGTCGGTCTTCGGCGTCAAGGACGGCGTCGGCGGCACCGCCAGGGCGGCTGGCTGGATCAAGGAGCTGCAGGTCCGCGACGACGGCATCTACGGCCGGATCGAATGGACCGAGGCGGCGGCAAGCGCGATCCGCGCCGGCGAGTACCGCTATCTCTCGCCGGTCATCCCGGCCGAGAAGAAGACCGGGCGCATCGCCCTGCTGCTCAACGCAGCTATCACCAACGTGCCGGCGCTCGACCTCGAAGCGGTCGCAGCCAGCGCACTTTTCCCCGAGCTCAACGACGAAGGAACTGCCATGGACAAGATCGCAAAGGCACTGGGTCTCCCCGATGGCGCCGACGAGGCTGCCGTTCTCGCCGCGATCGCCGCCCTCGGCGCCGTGTCGACCGCACTGACGGCGATCGCGGCGGCCGCCGGTCTCGCGCCCGATGCAAAGCCCGGCGACATCCAGGCGGCGGCCGCGGCCGCGCTCGCCGATCGCCAGGCCTTCACGGCGGCCGCCGGCCTGCAGGCGGGCGCCGACAGGGACGCGATCCTTGCCGTGCTCCGCGCCGGACCCGGGTCGGTCGTTCCGGATCCGGCCAAGTATGTGCCCATCGCCGCCGTCACCGAGCTGCGCGACCAGCTCAACCAGCTCACGGCGACGCTCTCGGCCGACAAGGCCGAGGAGGCGGTCTCGGCGGCGATGCGCGACGGCAAGCTGACGCCCGCCATGCGCGATTGGGGCATTGCGCTGTTCAAGTCGGACAGGGGCGCCTTCGACGCATTCGTCGCCGGCGCGCCGAAGCTGACCGCGCCGCAGCTCACGGCCCCGAAACTGCCGAGCGACGGCGTGGCCGCTCTGACGGCCGAGCAGGAGGCCGTGGCGAAGATGCTCGGCATCGACCCGAAGGATTACGCCGCGACGCTCAAGAGCGAGCGCCAGCCCGCGCTCTAACCCGAAACTGCAGAGGATCGATCACCATGGCGCTTTCCGCCGACCGCAACACCCCGCGCGCCTCCGGCGACGTCTTCGACTACGGCATGGCCCCCGACGTGCTGGTTTTCGCCGGCGCTATCGTGATGCGCAACGCCGCCGGCTTCGTGACGAAAGGCGCCACGGCGACCGGCAGTGTCGGCGTCGGCCGGGCCGAGGAGCGCAAGACCGGCGGCGCCAACGCCGGCGACGAACGGCTACGGGTCCGGCCGGGCAGCTACTGGTTCAAGAACTCCAGCGCCGGCGATGCCATCACGGTCGCCGAGATCGGCGACGTCTGTTTCATCGTCGACGATGAGCAGGTCGCCAAGACCAACGGCACCAACACGCGCTCGCCGGCCGGCTTCGTCGAGGACGTCCATGCGACGAGGGGCGTGCTCGTCCGCTTCGACGAAGTCCTGACCCGCATCTACGTCGAGGGCATGGCCAACCCGCCCTGATCTCGGGCCGGCCGATCCAGCCTGACCACCACCTCTCACCACACAGGACTTCGTTCGATGCTCGTCAACGCAGCAAACCTCAACAGCCTTCGCGTCGGCTTCAAGACGTCTTTCCAGAGGGGTCTCGGTCAGGCCACCTCGCAGTACACCCGCGTCGCGACCGTCGTGCCCGCCTCGACGAAAGAGCAGAAATACGGCTGGCTCGGCAAGCTGCCGTCCGTCCGCGAGTGGATCGGCCCGCGGCTGGTCCAGAACCTTGAGCAGCACGACTACACGATCCGCGAGAAAAAGTGGGAGCTGACAATCGCGGTCGACAAGGACGACATCGAGACCGACAATCTCGGCATCTACACGCCGATGTTCGAGGAGATGGGCGCAGCGACGAAGGCCAAGCCCGACGAACTGGTGTTCGGCCTGCTGAAGGAGGGCTTCACGACCGCCTGCTATGACGGCCAGTATTTCTTCGACTCCGATCATCCGGTGCTCGACGAGAATGGCGCAGTGCAGTCCGTCTCGAATACCGGCGGCGGCGGCGGCCCCGCGTGGTTCCTGCTGTGCGCCAACCGGCCACTCAAGCCGCTCATCTACCAGGAACGCAAGCCCTTCAACTTCGTGGCGAAGGACAAGCCGGAAGACGACAACGTCTTCGACAATAACGAGTTCGTCTACGGCTCGGATGCCCGTTCCAACGTGGGCTTCGGCTTCTGGCAGTTCGCCTACGGCTCCAAACAGACGCTCGATCCCGCCAGTTACGAGGCTGCCCGCACCGCGATCACCGGCCAGAAGGGCGACGGCGGACGGCCTCTCGGACTGGTGCCGAACCTCCTCGTCGTTCCGCCGTCGCTGGAAGGTGCCGGCCGCTCGCTGCTGCAGTCGCAGCTCGTCAATGGCGGCGAGTCGAACAAGTGGGCCAACAGCGCCGAGCTGCTCGTGGTTCCCTGGCTGGCCTGACGGCCGGCTTCAAGTCGCACCCGCCGCGCAGGCGATACGGCGCGGCGGGTCTTTCGAGAGGGATGGCTGAGGTAGCGCGTCGCATTCCTGCCGCAAGACCCGCCTGGAGAAGACGATGGACGATCTCACCCGCATCAAAGGCATCGGCAAGGCGACGGCCGCGAAGCTGGTCGCGGCCGGCTTCGATACGTTCGAGAAGCTCGCGCATGATGCCGTCGCCGGCCGTGATGGCGTCGAAGTCGCCTGGATCGCCGAGGCGGCGCAGCTGCTGCATGAGAATTCCGAGGGGGGCGGCGCAGGATCGGCGCCCGTCCCCGCGACCGACGCTGTGGCTGATGCGGCGGTCGTGAAGTCCGAGGCGGAGAAGCCTGCCGCCGAGGACAAGCCCGCGGTCGAGGCGGCCGCGGGCACCAATACCACCCCGAGCGAGAAGGGGGGCGGAGACGTGCCTGACGCGGGCGTCTCCGCCCTGCCGCTCGAGGAGCCGCGAGCGCTCGCGGCCTGGAAGGCGCTGGAGGCTCTGGGCGAGCTCGCGCTGTCACAGCTTTACCCCCTGACGGGTGCCGCTCTGCGTTCCTGGGCAGAAAACCTCGGCTCGATCGAGGAGGCCGACGTAGGTCCTACCATTCGCATCGCCTCGAAGCGTGATGGCTTCCGCCGCGGAGGCGTCGCCCATCCGCGCGGACCGGTCGATCATCCCGCAATGGCTTTCACGCCGGCCGAGCTCGAGCTGCTGCTCGCCGAGCCCAACCTCGTCGTGGAGCTCGTGTAGGCGCGGCATGACCTACGTCACGAAACAGGGTCTGATCGACCGGTTCGGGTCGCTGGAGCTGATCCAGCTCACCGACCGCATCAACCGTCCGCCGACCACGATCGACGACACCGTCGTCAATCGCGCGATCAGCGATGCGGCGGCTGAGATCGATTCCTACCTGGCCAAGGTCTACGAACTGCCGCTCGCAGCGGTGCCCGACATCCTGCAGAAGCGCGCGGCCGACATGGCGCGCTATTTCCTGCACGGCAAGGCCGCCGAGAAGGACGATCCCGTCTCGATCGCCTACCGTGATGCTGTGGCCTGGCTGCGCGATGTCGCGAAGGGCCTGGTCGAGATCGACACCGGTGGGGAGAAGCCGGCGCCCGCCGGCGGCGGAGCGATCCGGACGGCCCGGCCCAACCGCGTCTTCACGCGCGACACGCTGAGGGGCGCTTGATGACCGGCCTCAGCATCCGGATCGGCCGCGACGACGTCGACGCTGGGCTGGACCGCATCGACGAAGCGGCCCGCGACCTGTCGCCGGTCATGTCGGAGATCTCCGGCTACCTGGTCACCGCCACCCAGCGGCACATCGAGCGGGAGCGTGGGCCGGGTGGCGAGCCCTGGCCGCGGCTCTCGCCACGCACGGCGGAGCAGCGCGTCCGAGGCCGCCGGCGCGGCTACGGGACCATGCTGCGCGTCACCGCGCGGCTCTACCAGAGCATCAGCGGCGCCCATGGCAGCGACTATGCTGAGGCCGGCACCAACCTGGCGCAGGCCGCGCTGTTGCACTTCGGCGGACAGGTCGAGCACGCTGCGCGCAGGCAGACCATCTACCAGCACTACGACGAGAAGACCGACACCTTCGATCCCCGCTTCCGCAATCCGCGCCGGTCGAATTTCGCGCGCGACGTCGACGTCGGCGCCTACACGGTGACCGTGCCCGCACGGCCCTACGTCTATGTCGACGATGACGAAGCCGTGGAGATCGAGCACATCGCCGCCGACGTCTTCGGTCGTGAGATCGGGGCTGCACCATGAGCCTGGTCGGCGACGTCATCACCGCGCTGAAGGCCATCACGCCGGCGCCCTTTGCCATTGTCGAGGGCGCTGTCGAGCTCGCTGCCGTCAAGGCAGGCCGCCCAGTCGCGCTGCCGGCCGCCTATGTCTTCGTCCGGCGTGAGGCTGCCGGTCCGAGCGAGCGCGCGACCGGCCCGGTGCTGCAGCGCATCGAGCGCGACCTGGCCGTGATGCTCATCGCCGAGAACCTCGCCGACCTGCACGGCGGTGCGCTTGGCGAGGATCTCGAAGTCCTGAAACGCGCGGTGAAGAGCACCGTCGTCGGCTTCGTCCCCGCCGCCAGCCCGGACGGCTCTCCCTGCGAATTCGTCGGCAGCGAAATCGTTCGCCTGGGCAACGGCGTGGTGTGGAACGAGCTGATCTTCTCCGCCGCCACATACGAAGGGGAGAGCTCATGACCGACCAGCCATACCAGGAGCGCCTCGGCGGCCGCTATGTCCGCCGACGTGACGGTTCGCTCGAACGCGTCGAGGGTCCCGGCGTCGAGCCGCCGGCCGTCGAGCCCGCCTCCGTCGAACCGCCGAGCCACGATGAGCCCGAGGCTCGTCCCGCGAAGAAGGGAAAGTAGATGCCACGCTTTGTCCGCAAGCTTGCCCTCCTCGCGAAGGTGGAAACCACCTACGGCGTCGACGCGACCCCGACCGGCGGCGCCAACGCTATCCTGGCGACGAACGTGGTCTTCACGCCGATGGCCGGCAGCGAGGAATCGCGCGAGCTGCTGCTGCCCTACCTCGGCGCCCAGGGCGTCATCCTCACCGGCGAGCACACGATCATCGAGTTTTCCGTCGAGCTCGCGGGATCGGGCACGGCCGGCACCGCGCCTGGCTTCGGTCCGCTGCTGCGCGGCTGCGGCATGGCCGAGACCATCAACGCCGGCGATGATGTCGAATATGCGCCGGTGTCGGCGGCGTTCGAGGCGCTGACGCTCTATTACAATCTGGACGGCGTGCGTCACATCATCCTCGGCGCGCGCGGCAATATGAGCCTCGAGCTCACGCCGCAGCGCATTCCGCGCATGCGCTTCCGCTTCGTCGGACTTGCGGGCACGATCTCCGATGCGGCGCTGCCGGTCCCCACGCTGAGCGCGTTCCAGGCGCCTGTCGTGGTGTCCAAGGCCAACACCACCCTGTCGCTGCATGGCTATGCCGGCCCGTGCGATGCCTTCAGCATGGATCTCGGCAATCAGGTCGAGCCGCGCCTGGTGATCAACCACGAAAGCGTCGACATCGGCGATCGCAACGTGACCGGCTCGGCAACGGTCGAGGCGGCGCTGCTCGCGACCAAGAACTGGTTCGCGATCGCCAAGGCTCGCACCCGTGACGCGCTCTCCGTCGTGCACGGCACCGTCGCCGGCAACATCGCCAAGATCGACTGCGGAGCCGTCGAGATCGGCAGGCCGACACAAGGCCAGACGCAGGGCGGCATCGCCACCTACCAGGTCGGCCTCACCATGGTGCCGACCACCGGCAACGACGAGGTGGTTCTCACCTTCGCATAGCCCGGCCGCCCGGCCGGGCACCCACCGAGGACGCACGTAGTCGCCTCGTCATTTCAACGCGCCTTCAAGGGTTGATGACATGGCGTTCAAGTTCACCTCCGAGCACCTCTACTGGTGGCCGGTCAAGATCTCCGTCCCGCATCCCGAACACGCCGGCACCTGGCTGCGCCAGGAGTTCAAGGCGCGATTCGCGCTGATCCCGCAGGACGAGGCCGACGCCATCGTCGAGGAGCTGCGCGCCCTGCCGGCCGACGAGGCCGCCACGCGCGGGCACGCGCTCATCCTTCGCGCCATGCGCGACTGGAAGGACGTCACCGACGACGATGGTCAGCCCGTGCCGTTCAGCGCCGGCGCCTTGCTGCAGGCCATGCAGTCGAGCTGGTTCCGCATCGGCCTCTACCGCGCCTGGAACGAGAGCCTCCTGCCCGACGAGGCCCGGAGAAAAAACTAGCCGAGGCCGGCCGCGCCTGGGCCTTCCTCGTGGAAGGCGCCGACGATCCGGCGCAGCCGGCCACGCCTGACGCCCAGGTCCTCGCCGATTTCGCGAGCTGGGGGATCGATACGAGCACCATGGTTGTCGACGAGGACATGACCGAAGTCTGGGACATCAACTGGCCGAGCCTGCTGGCGTTTCTCGATTGCCGGTCCTGCTGGCGCATCGTCGCCGGCGGCTTCGCGCGGCCGGTGCGCACTGGCCTCGACTATGCGTCGGCGGCCGTCGTCATCGGCCGACGCAACCGTCGGCGCGCCCGCCGCCTGCTCGACGACATCCGCGTCATGGAGCGGGCCGCGCTGGAAGCGTTCGGCGAGATCGCCGCCAACCGCATGGACGAGAGCCCATGAGCGGCCGCCAGCTCAAGCTCTCGCTGCTCATCACGGCCGACGCGTCCGGCGTCGCGCCCGCCACGCGCGAAGCACGCAGCGAGCTCGACGGCGTCAGCACCAGCGCAGCCGGCGCGACCGCCGCGCTCGAAAAGCAGGCGGCGGCCGAACTGACCGCCGCCCGCGGCGCCACCGAGCTAACGGCCATAAGCAAGCGCCAGACCGCGGCCAATGACGAGGTGGCGGCGGCGACCAGCCGCGCCGTCAGCGTGCTCACCGCCCAGACCGCCGCCGAAAAGCTCGCGGCGGCCGCCTTGTCCGGATCGGCCGCGGCGCGGGAATCGCTGCGCCTGGCGCTCGACCAGGAATATGCGGCCGCCAAGCGTCTGGACGACGAGCTCGGCGCGCTCGCGGCGGCAGAACGTCTCGGCATCGAGATCTCGGGCGGCTACGAGACGGCGCTTGAGCGCCTGGTCCTCAAGCACGATGCCGTCGCAGCCGCCGCCAAGCGCCAGCAGGATACCTATCGCCAGCTCGCCGCCGAGGGTCGCGCCGCCTATGCCGCCGACCAGGAGCAGTCGCGGCTCAACGCGCTGCTCGGCGTCCGCGACCGGCAGGGCGGCGGCGCCTATGCCAGCTTCGAGGCCTTTGCCGCGGCCGGCAAGCTCGGCCAGGACGCCGAGGCCGCCGCCCGCGGGCTCGGGCTGGCGAACCACGAGATCACCAATCTCACCTACCAGCTCAACGACATGGCGACGATGCTGGTCTCGGGCCAGTCGCCCTTCGTCATGATGATGCAGCAGGGTCCGCAGATCGCGCAGATCTTCGGCCGCCGCGGCCTCGGCGAGATAATCCCGGCGCTGGGCGCCGGCATCATGCAGCTCATCAGCCCCACCACGCTGGCGCTGGCCGGCTTCACGGCCCTCTACTACGGCGCCAGCTATGCCTTCGAGGCGATCCGAGGCGAGATCGACGAAACCTCAGGCTCGATCGAGGAGCATCAGGATCTGATCGCGTCGGTCGCAAGCCGGTGGGGTGACGCCCTGCCAGCCGTGAAGGCCTACAACGACCAGCTCGAACGAAAGCGCGACCTGGAGGATGCGGAAAAAGCAAATCGCCTGATCGCCCAGGAGAAGTACGCGCCGGCCGCCGCGCGAATGACCGACCTGTCAGTCGACATGGCTGATATCATGGCGACCCTTATGCACTCCGGCGCCGACGGCGCCGCGGTCATGAGGGCGCAGCAGGCGTGGATCCAACTCGAGGGCGCTGTCGCCGCGGCCACGGCCGCCGGAGCCGACGCGATCGAGGTTCAGCGTCTGCTCAGCAGCGAGGCGCTGGGTGTCTCCATTCCCACAATCGATGAATTCGCCGTTGAGATCGGCGAATTCGCGGGAGAGCTCGACAAGGCAAACCAGCAAGCCGGCCGGTTTCGCCTTACTCAGCAGGAGATCGCAGCGGCGGCGGCGAAGGCAAGCGCCGAGGTGCAGGCTTTCAGCGACAGCTTGAAGGCGCTGCAGGACACAGCCGCTCCTTCGCTGAGTGCTCGCGAGAAACTGGAGGAAGATCGCCGCCGGGCGCTGGCGAATGCGTCAGACCGTATCGACCGTGATCGTGTGAACGATTGGTATGAAAAGGCGCGCCAGCAGATCGAGAACCGGCTTGCCGGCGCACAGGTCCCGATCCTCACGCGCCGTCCGAACCTCGAAGACGCGCTGCCCTCCGCACGCGATTTTCTCGAGACCCAGCGCGAGCAGCTCGCGCTGCTGGAGCTGGAAGCCTCGCTCGTCGGCGCGTCGGAAGCGGTTCGTGCCAGGGCGATCGCCGCGCTGGAGGCCGAGCAGGAAATCCGCCGGCGCGGCATTCCGCTCTACGGCCAGGAGGCCGAGGAGCTCCGCGCCAACTCGGCGGCGATCGCGGAGGGCCAGGCGCGCATCGCCCAGGCCGAGGCCGCCCGCTCGCTCCTGGAGAGCCAGGAGGAGCGCATTGCGCGCACCCGCACCGAGATGGCCCTGGTCGGCGCGTCGGCCGAGCAGCGCTCACGGGCGATGGCGGTCCTGCAGGCCGAGATCGACATCCGCCGCCGCGGCATCGACGTGAACGGCGCCTGGGCTGACAGCATCCGGCAGGCCTATCAGGCCGCCGCCGAGGGCGACCTTGCGCTCGAGCGTGCCCAGGACGCCTGGAAGATGTGGCAGTCGGCGGCCGAGAGCGCCATCGACAACGTGTTCGGCAAGCTCTCGGAAGGCGACTGGAAGGGCGCGCTGAAGGCGCTCGGCGACGAGCTGACGTCGTTCGTGTTCGAGCTCGGCGTCACCAACCCGCTGAAGAACCTGGTCGCCGGCAAGAACTACGCCACGCTGGCCGACATGCCGGGCCTTGTCGACAGCATCTTCGGCCGCGGCAACAATGCCGACACGGTCATCGACAGCCTGTTCGGCGACAAGACGGTCGCCTCGATGTCGGTCAACGCGGCGACCGTGATGCTCTCCGGCGGCCTGCCCGGTCTGGGCGGCATCCCCGGGCTCAACGGCACCGGCGGTGTCGGCGGCGATCTCCTGGGCAATGTCACCCGGCTCCTCACCGGCGCCAACAGCAATCAGCCGACCGGCGACATGGGGCTCTACAAGCAGGCGATCCGGCTGATCGAGAGCGGCAGCTTCGCCGGCAACTATTCGGCGATCGGGCCGGCGACACAGTCGGGCGACCGCGCATACGGCGCCTATCAGGTCATGGGCGCCAACGTTCCGAGCTGGACGCAGGGCGCGCTCGGCCAGTCGCTGTCGATCCAGCAGTTCCTCGCCAATCCGGCCGCGCAGGACGCGGTGTTCGACAAGTATTTCGGGGCCGCGCTCTCCAAATACGGCTCACCGCAGCAGGCCGCATCCGTGTGGTTCACCGGCCGGCCGATGACGTCGGCGTCGATGGCCGCCGCGGACGTCACCGGCACGACCGGCTCGGCCTATGTCGACAACTTCAACGCCGCCCTCGAAAAGGCCTCCGGCAGCGTCGGCGCCCTTGGCGGCCAGCTCGGCCAGGCGGGTGAAGGGCTGGCCGCGCTCGGCAAGGGCTTCGGCCAGACCGGTCAGTGGTTCCAGCAGTTTGCAGCCAGCGCGGCCGGCGGCAGCGGTTCCGGCGGCTGGTTCAGCGGGCTCATGTCGCTGTTCGGCGGCGGGCAGGGCGCACTCAATTTCATGAACGCGATCTCGCCCGTTGCGACGAAGGCCATCCTGGCGGGTGGCGGCGGGCTCTACGACGTCGGCGGCTGGACCGGCTCCGGCGATCCGCGCGACCCGGCCGGCGTCGTGCATCGCGAAGAATTTGTGTTCTCGGCGCCGGCCGTCCGCGCCATCGGTGTCGACAATCTCGAACGCATGCACCGTGCGGCGCGCACCGGCAGGACCTACGAGGCGGGCGGCCATGTCGGTGCCGACCCGTGGTCGGTCGGCTCCGGCCGCGCCGGCGCGCCGACGCCGGCGCCGCAGCCGCAGAGCCCGGTCACCGTGCGCCTGGTCATGCCCGATGGCTGGAAAGCCGAGATCGTCGGCGCCGCCCGCGACGCCGCCTCGCAGGACACGGTGCAGATCGTCCAGGACTTCGAGGCCGCGCGGGAAAACCGCTACGAGGGTGGGGGCCGGCGATGACCACGATCATCACCATGCCCGACATCGGCATCCGCTCGGTCGAGTTCGATCCGGTCCAGACCCGGTTTGTCGACCGGATGGACGGGCGCCGCTCCGAGGAGCTGGTGCTGCCGACCACGTGGTGGCAGGCGCGCTACCAGGTCGACTGGGCCGACCGCCGCGATTTCGGCAGGCTCGACGCCTTCATGATGCTGGCCGCCGGCGGCGCGGTGTTCCGCGCCTGGGACCCGGAGCGGCCGCGGCCGATGGCGCATGACAACGGCAAGCCGCTCACCGGCACGCGCGCCGGCGGCGGCGCCTTCACCGGTACGGCGACGCTGGCTGCCATCACCTCGCCGATCGCGGTGACCGTCTCCGGTCTGCCGGCGGGCTTCCAGCTTCGTCAGGGCGACTATGTCGAGTTCCGCATGTCCGCCACGATCGTGTCGCTGCACCGGATCGTCGCCGACGCCACCGCGAACGGCTCGGGCATCGTCGCGCTCGCCATCCGCTTTCCGCTCGACACCCAGACCTTCACGACGGCCGCGACCGTCAATTTCGAGAAGCCGAGCTGCCTGATGAAGCTCGACCAGGCGTCCTGGCGCGGCGTCAAGTCGATGCGCGATCGCCGGCCTTCCTTTGCCGCTGCGGAGTATTTCCCGTGAGCCTCGACCCGCTGCTCCAGGACCAGGTCGACGAGGGCGCGATCGCCGCGATCCTGCTGGCGCGCTTCGACCTGCCGGGCAAGTCGTTCGGCTATCACACCGGCGGCCGGCCCTACACGTTCAACGGCCTGACCTACCGTCCGAACCGCTTCCTGCGCGGCGGCACGATGCGCGGTTCGGTCGGGGTCGGCGTCACCGAGCGGCAGCTCACCTTCTCCGGCATACCCGGCACCCATGCCGACGACGTCATCGCCGCGATCGAGAGCTACGACTATCTCAACGCGCCGGTCATCGTGACGGTGCTCGGCGGCCGGCCGGACACCAACCAGGTGCTCGGCATCCTCGAATCCGTCGTCTACGAGATCAAGGATATCCGCTACCCGCGTTCGGCCGTCGACGAGGCCGGCGAGGCCACGTTCAATGTCGTCGTCCGTCTGGAGCCGCCCGGCCGCACGGCCCGCGGCGCCACCTTCGCCATGCGCTCGCACACGGAGCAGCGCTACGACAACGATCCGACCGACACGGCCTTCGAGTACACCAACGAGGTCCAGACGGTGCCCAAGAAGTTCGGGCAGTACCGCCGATGAGCCCTTTCGAGCGATACCGCATCGTCAGGCAGGTGCTCTCGGCCGAGCTGGCCAAGCCCTATGGCTTCGGCTGGTCGGCCGAGCATTCGGACTGCTTCTTCACGGGCTGCGCGGTCGCCGACGCGCTCGACCCGTCGCTGCGCCTGGTCGCCACCTATTGCGGCGCCTACCGCACGCTCGCCGGCGCCCAGCGAGCGCTGCGCAAACGCGGTTTCAAGAGCCTTTCAGCGCTCTTCGAATCCCATTTGAAGCCGATCCCGATCGCGCAAGGCGTGCTCGGCGATCTCGCCGTCCTGCGCTTTACGGACGGCGACCATGTCGGCGTCTGCCTCGGTGACCGTGTCGCGACCAAGCTGCCGGCCGGCCGTTCCGACCACGAGCTGTCGGCGGCGATCGCGATGTTCGAGGTCGGCCGATGATCATCTCGACCATCGCCGGCGCCATCTCCACCGCCCTGTTCGCAGGCTCGGCCCTCGCCACCTCGCTCATCGGCGGCGTCCTGTCGTTCGGCGCCAAGCTGGCCTGGTCCTACGTCACGCGACCCAAAAAGCGCGCCTACTCGGCGATGCAGGCCGAGTACCAGTACGGCGCCGACGTCCCGGTCGGTGCCATGTACGGCACCGGCAAGATCCGGCCGCACTCGATCTACTATGCTTCATGGGGCAGCGGCGACAAGTACAACGCCGAGGTCATGCTGCTCTCCAACGGCTGGTGCGACGGCCTGGAGCCGGTCATCGGGCTTTGGGGCAAAGAGCGCGCGCTGGTCGCGCGTCCGAAGATCGGCGGCGAGGTCGCGCACTATGGCGTCGAGGGGATGGATGAGCTGATCTCCATCCGCTTCTACGACGGCCGGCCCGGCCAGCCGGTCGACGCCAAGCTGGTCGCCGACACGGTGGGCGCCGGACAGACCTGGAAGGCGACGTCGCGCGTCAGCGGCTATTGCTACGTCGTCTATGAATACAAATGGGAGGACGGCAAGTACGACGACGGCTGGCCGGAGCCGGAGTTCGTGCTGCGCGGCCTGCGCCAGTACGATCCGCGCAAGGATTCGACCGTCGGCGGCTCCGGTACGCACCGCCTGGCCGATCCGGCCACCTGGGAGTTCAACCCCGGTAACCCGGCGCTGCACCGCTTCAACTACCAGCTCGGCCTGCGGGCGCCCGTTAGCGGCCGCACGCTGATCGGCGAGGGCAAGAGCCTCGGCCAGCTCGACCTGGGCTCCTACGTCGCGGCGATGAACGTCTGCGATACCCTGCGCGCCGGCAAGCCGACCTATCGCTGCGCCCTCTACGCGACCGGCGAGGACGATCACACCGAGATCCTCGCCGAGTTCGACGATGCGATGGCCGGCTACGGCCTCAACCGTGCCGGCCTCTCCGGCGTCATCGCCGGCGCGCCGCAGGTGCCGGTCTGCGAGATCACGGCGGCCGACATCGCCATCGACCGGTCGAGCGAGGTCCAGTACCGCAAGTCGAGCTACGAGCTGTTCAACCATCTGAGCGGCAAGTTCACCTCGATCGAGGCAGGCTGGAAGCCGGACAGCTTGAAGCCGATCCACGTCAATGCCGACATCGCCGCCGACGGCGGGCGCAAGCGTCAGCACCGCGTGGATTTCCTCCAGGTGACCGACGCCGACATCGCGCAATACCTGCTGACGATCCGCTACCGCCAGCAGCGCCTCGGCGGCCGCGTGACGCTGCCGGTCTCGCGGCGCATCGGCCTCAAGGCGACCGAGGGGAGCTGGGTCACCTACGACGGTCGCGAATGGCTGGTGTCGGAGCGATCCCGCGACGAGCGCCTGCGCTACACCCTGACGCTGGCCGAGACCTCGGCCGAGATCTACGACGATGGCGAGATCCAGCCCGGGCCGGTGGTCGTGCCGGCGCCGCCGCTGATCAATCCCAGCGTGCTCACGACCGTGCAGTCCTTCGACGTCGAGGTCGGCACGGTCACCGGGCCTGACGGCTACGAACGGCCGGTGCTCCGCTGCACCTGGGCGCCGCCGGCCGATCCCACCATCACCATGGTGCGCGTCGAGTACGGCGTCGAAGGCAGTGCCGCGCGCTACACGGCCATGGCGGCGGACGTCGAGAGCGGCGAGCTGATCGTCGGCGATCACGTGGTGCCGGGCGAGATCTATGTCGCCCGCGCCACGATCGTGACCGTGCCCGACCGCTTCAAGACCTGGACGCCTTGGCGGACCACGGCGACGGCGACCGGGCCGATGCAGCTCTATCCGCCGGGGCTGATGGAGCAGATCGGCGAGATGCTTGAGTGGCTGTCGGAAGACAGTCCGCTGCATCCGCTCGGCGACCAGGTTGCCCAGAACGCCGCCGATATCGCGGCCGAGACGGCGGCACGCGCGGCCGCCATCGCGCAGGAGGCTCTCGACCGGGCGGCGGCGGTGGGCGCGGAGGCGAATGCCCGCGCGACGGCAATCTCGGCCGAGGCGACAGCGCGTGCGAATGCTCTGAACGCCGAGGCGCAGGCCCGCGCGGCTGCGATCACCGCCGAACAGCAGGCCCGGGCGGCCGAGATCGCCCTCGAGCGCGACGAGCGCATCCTCGACGCGAGCGCCATCGCGTCGCGGCAGCGCGATCTCTACGAGACGGTGCGGCGGGTCTCGCTGACGCTGGCCGATACCATGCTCGCCGCCAAGCGGGAAACAGTGCTGGTGCGCGAGGAGTTAGTCGCCGTCGACCAGTCGAGCCGAGCCTATGCGATCGACCAGATCCAGCTCGCGGTCGGTCCCGGCAGTGCGGTGGCAGGCCGGTTTGCATCGATCGAGGCCGAGGCACTCGCCAACTACACGGCGCTGTCGGGCGCGATCACGACCGTGCAGGAGGTCGCCCTCGATGCCGTGGCCGACGAGGCGACCGCGCGCCAGGCGCTGCGCGTGCAACTGGTCGGCAACTACACGGGCAACGACGTCACCCAGGTAACCGAGGGGTTGCTCTATCAGGACCGGCAGGCTTGGATTTCCGAGGCGCAGTCGCTGACGCAGGCGATCGATCTCGCGTCCGCCGGCGTCGGCATCCTGTTCGACTGGGTCGCGGATTGGTCATTCAATGTCTCGGCCGATGGCTGGACCGGCAACGGCACTCCGACCGCATCGGGCGGCTGGTTGCGGCCGGCCGACCACGCCAGCGATCCGTACGTGGTGTCGCCCGACAACCTCGCCGTCGACGGCGACGCCTACAAGCAGATCAAACTGCGCATCCGAAAGACGGGCACCCCGACGTGGGAGGGGCAGTTCTGGTGGCAAGGCACCGGCGACACGACGTGGGATGCCGCGCGGAGGGTGACGATCGCCGAGCCGACCTATGTCGACGGGCTTGCCGTGGTCACGGTCGATGCGCCCTGGACCGGCGTGCTCAAGCGCATCCGGGTCGATCTCTCCACAGCGCAGTCGGCCGGATCGTATATCGAGATCGACTGGGTCTCGATCGGCCGTCCGTCTCCCGGCGCGAGCCGCGCGCAGGTCGCTGCGGTGCAGAGCGCGCTGTCGAGCGCGATCCTGGCCGAGGCCGCCGACCGCGAGACGCTGTCGACGATGCTCGTCGGCCAGCCGGACCCGGCCGGGCTGACGCTGCCGACGATCACCGGCGGCCTCGTGCACGCTGAGCGGGAGGCGCGGTCGACGGGCGATGCCGCGCTGGCCTCGGCGATCAGCCTCGTGCAGAGCGATCTTGACCGCGCGGTCGACGGGATCGACGCGCTGGCGGCCGTGCAGATGACGCAGGACACGTCGATCACGGCCTTGGAGGACGGCGTCAGCGCGCTCGCCCTGTCCGTCACGGATCTCGGCTCCGAGCTCGACGGCAAGGCTTCTACGGAGATCACGGATACACTGCAGTCCCAGATCGAACTGCTCGGCGGCGGCGACTCGATCACGCTCCTATCGGCGTCGCAGCGCAGCATGCGGCAGACGCTCGATCGGCTTGCGCTGAGCACCGTCGGGGGCCTGCTCGCCGCGCGCCGGGACACCAGCACCGCACTGGGCGCGGTGGCGCAGCTCGATCAGGAGTTCTCAAGCCGCATCGCCGTCACCGACGCCGGTGTCGAGCTCCTCGGCCGCGACGTCACGGCGATCAAGCTGGCGCTGCCCGGCTACGCGACGCTCGACCTGACCGCCATCCTGCAGGGCAGGGTCACCGCCAACGAGGACGCCATCACCAGCATCGGCGAGCAGATCCTGCTCATCGACAACGTGATCGGCGACCTGGAGACCGGCAAGGCCGATGCCTCGGTGCTGACCGACTACCGCACCGTGGTCGACAGCTACAACAAGGGCGAGACCAACACGATCGCACAGAGCGCCGCCTCGTCGGCGACCACGGCCCTCAAGTCGGCGCTGGAGAGCCCTGGCGGGTCCGTCCATGCCGCACAGCAGGCCGCCGCCGAGGCGCTGGGCGTCGCCAGCAGCAAGCTCGATGCCAGCGCGCTTGCCGACTATTACACCAGGACGCAGACCGACGGCCAGATCAGCAGCGCCGTCGGCGGCGCGGTCACCGCCATCAACCTGGCGCTCGAGCAGAAGGCCGACGCCGATGCCGTCGACACGGCGCTTGCCGGCAAGGCGACCATCGAGGCGGTGGAGGCGCTGACCGGCGAGATCGAACTGCTCGGCGGCG